>CABDZK010000225.1_pt1 | contig 13334 bp, 11 predicted proteins | sample 3132141 | NCBI WGS metagenome assembly CABDZK01 (sample SAMEA5534340, study PRJEB31848) | metagenome | biome: tundra; feature: field; material: soil | place: USA | collected 2013-05 | depth 0.45 m | reverse complement strand
AGAACCCCATCGTCGAGCTCGACGGCGATGAGATGACGCGGATCATCTGGCAGTTCATCAAGGACCGCCTGATCCACCCCTACCTGGACGTCGACATCAAGTACTACGACCTGTCGATCCAGAAGCGCGACGAGACCGACGACCAGATCACGGTCGATTCGGCGAACGCCATCAAGAAGTACGGGGTCGGTGTCAAGTGCGCAACCATCACCCCGGACGAGGCCCGAGTCAAGGAGTTCGGCCTGAAGAAGATGTGGCCTTCGCCCAACGGTACGGTCCGCAACATCCTCGGTGGCACCATCTTCCGTGAGCCGATCGTCATCAGCAACGTCCCGCGGCTCGTGCCGGGCTGGACCAAGCCGATCATCATCGGGCGTCACGCTTTCGGCGACCAGTACAAGGCCACCAACTTCAAGGTTCCCGGCGCAGGCAAGGTCACCATCGCCTGGCACCCCACTGATGCTTCCGCCTTTGAGCCCATCGAGCTGGACGTCGTGGACATCCCCGAGGACGGTGGCGTGGTCATGGGCATGTACAACTTCAACAAGTCCATCGAGGACTTCGCCCGCGCGTCATTGAACTATGGCCTAGAGCGCAAGTACCCGGTCTACCTCTCGACCAAGAACACCATCCTCAAGGCCTATGACGGCGCCTTCAAGGACATCTTCCAGGCAGTGTTCGACGCCGAGTTCAAGGACGCGTTCGACGCCGCAGGGCTGACCTACGAGCACCGCCTGATTGACGACATGGTGGCAGCGTGCATGAAGTGGGAGGGCGGGTACGTCTGGGCCTGCAAGAACTATGACGGTGACGTGCAGTCCGACACCGTGGCGCAGGGCTACGGTTCGCTTGGCCTGATGACGTCGGTGCTGATGACCCCGGACGGCTCGATCGCCCTGGCTGAGGCTGCGCACGGCACGGTGACCCGGCACTTCCGCCAGCATGAGCTGGGCAAGCCGACCTCCACCAACCCGATTGCCTCGATCTATGCGTGGACCGGCGGCCTCAAGCACCGCGGCAAGCTCGATGGGACCCCCGAGGTGACGGCCTTCGCCGAGACCCTTGAGCGCGTCTGCGTCCAGACCGTCGAGCAGGGCAAGATGACCAAGGACCTGGCCCTGCTGGTGGGCCCGGACCAAGGCTGGCTGACCACCGAGCAGTTCCTGGCTGCGATCGACGAGAACCTCGCCGCAGCGCTGGCCTGATTCGCTGAGCCGGCGGCCGGTGGTGCCCGCGCGTACCACCGGCCGTCGGGTCAGAATGAGCCGATTTGTGTTCAGCCGTTCGGCTACCTTTTGGTTGCCGGACGGCTGACATGAGCCCCGAAGCGCCTGCCTGCTCGAGCGGTCAGCTTGACGCTTGAAGTATGAGATTTGGACCGAAAGCTCTCGCCCACCGTCTGGGGGCCATCGTGGTGATGGCTCTGGCTCTAGGCCCTGCGGCCATGGCCGTGGCTCCTTCGGCGCAGGCGTCCACCACCACTGACCGAGCGAATTACGAAGCTCGGCTGACCTACCTGATAAACGCCACACGGGCGAGCGCAGGTCGGGTCAGGCTCACGCCCACGTACTGCCCACTGTGGTTCTCCGCGCACTGGGCGCACTACCTAGCGAGCACCGGGTACTTCTACCACGAGTCGATGTACCCGATCCTGCGGGTCTGCCGTGCGAGCAGAGTGGCTGAGAACCTGGCACGCGGCAATGCCAGCCCTGACGCCATCATGGCCGCCTGGATGGCTTCGCCGGACCACCGCGCCAACATCCTGGACGGTCGGCTGACCCGGATCGGCGTGACTGCGATCTATGCCGGAGGCCAGTGGACCATCGCTACGGACTTCGCTCGCTACTGACGGCGCTCGCCGCCGGGGGGCGACCCCACACGGTCACCCGACAGGTGGACGCGACAGAATGGCGCGCATGTGTGCGCACGCGACCTCCAAGACCACCCGCAAGCCGCGTCTGCTGTCCGGGATGCAGCCGACCGGCTCGTTGCACCTGGGCAACTACCTCGGCGCCTTGGTCAACTGGGTGGAGATGCAGGATACGCACGATGCGTTTTATGTCGTGGTGGACCTGCACGCGCTCACGGTCGAGGTCGCACCAGCCACCTTGCGCGACCGCACCCGGGCTACCGCTGCGCAGTACCTTGCGGCCGGCGTTGACCCCGCCCGATCCACCCTCTTCGTCCAGAGTCACATCGGCGAGCACGCCCAGCTGGCCTGGGTCCTTTCCTGCCTGACCGGCTTTGGCGAAGCCAGCCGGATGACACAGTTCAAGGACAAGTCCGGCAAGCACGGTGCCGAGGGCACGACCGTCGGACTGTTCACGTATCCAGTGCTGATGGCTGCGGACATACTGCTCTATGACGCGGATCAGGTCCCGGTCGGCGAGGACCAGCGTCAGCATCTCGAGCTGACCCGCGACCTCGCCGGGCGGTTCAACAGCCGCTTTGGCAAGACCTTCACCGTCCCGGAACCGCACATCGTCAAGGCGACCGCCAAGATCTATGATCTTCAGGACCCGACATCCAAGATGAGCAAGTCCGCCGTCAGCCAGAGCGGGGTGATCGACATGCTCGAGGATCCCAAGACCATCGCCAAGCGGATCAGGTCAGCGGTCACCGACGCAGGGCGTGAGATCCATTTCGACGAGGCGCAGAAGCCGGGGGTCTCCAACCTCCTGCGCATCTTCAGCGCGTTGTCAGGGCGTTCGATCGAGGCACTGGAGAACGACTATGAGGGTAGAGGGTATGGCGACCTCAAAAAGGACGTCGCGGAAATTGTCATTGACACCGCTACGCCATATCGTGATCGCACCGTTGCTCTGCTAGCCGACCCTGCCGAGCTCGACCGCATACTCGCCGACGGTGCCGAGCGGGCCCGGGATGTGGCTAGTACCACCCTGGCCAGGGTCTATGACCGCGTTGGTTTCTTGCTGAGCAAGCGGTAGTCGCGTGACGATGATCAGCGTGTCCATTGCCGTCCCGGCGCCGTACGCCGGTGAGCTTCAACGGCTGCGAGCGTCCTTCGGTGATCCATCGGCCAAGTCGATCCCGACCCATGTCACGCTGCTCTCACCGACGGAGATCGCGGATGAAGAGGATTCCGAGATCCACGAGCATCTCCAGCGTGTGGCGCAAGCACAGCAGCCTTTCACCATGTTGTTGCGCAGCACCGGCACGTTTCGCCCGGTCTCCCCTGTCGTTTTCGTCCAGGTGGCTGGTGGCATCAGTGCGTGCGAGCGGATTGAGCAGGCCATCCGCACCGGCCCGTTGAAACGGGACGTCCAGTTTTACTATCACCCACATGTCACCATCGCCCACAACGTGGATGATGGGTCAATGGACCGTGCATTCAACGAGCTGGCTTCCTACCAATGCTCGTTCGAGGTCAGCGCATTTAGCCTTTTCGAGTACCGAGACGATCTTGTCTGGCGCCGGGTGGGCACCTTCGACTTTGGTCCGGGAGTGACGAACGACTCGGGCCGTATGCCGTGAAGTCCGCGATCGCGCGGTTTCGGGCGAGCAGGCCGGGGCGGGCCTGGAAACGCTATGTCGATGCGCGCGGCAACATTCTGGCCGCAGGTGTGGGTTACTTCGCCTTCTTCTCGATCTTCCCGGCCACCGCGCTCGCGTTCGCGGTGTTCGGGTTCGTGCTAAGGGGTCACCCCGATCTGTTGCACACGATCGTTGACCATCTCAGAGCGTACCTGCCGGGGTTGGTCAGGGATGCCTAGCATCCCGAGGGACTCATCGCGACCCAGGCACCGCAGTTTGTTGCCCTGACGATCACCGGTGTCATTGCCTTCGTCGTCCTCGTGCTGGCGGGGCTGGGGTGGTTGCGGGCTACCCGTGAGGGTGTCCGGGCAGTTTTCGGGGTCAGGGGCTCTGGAGGAAGTTTGATCGCCAACACGGCCCGGGATCTCGGAGTGCTTTTCTCTGTGGGGGTGGGCATCGCGCTTTTCGCGGTGCTGACCAGCGTGGTCGGCGCGGCTGCCGGCTGGATTGCCCAGGGCATCGGGCTGTCAGGCGATGGCTGGGTTGTCATGCTCGTGGGGTTCACGGTGAGTGTTCTGGCAGACACGGGCCTGATGATCGTCCTGTTGCGGGTGGTCTCCCGTGTGCCCATGCCATGGCGCGACCTGTTCCAGGGGGCGCTGGTCGGCGGGGTTGGGTTGAGTCTGCTGAAGATCTCCGCTGCCGCCCTGCTGCCTCGGTTGACCGCCAACCCTTTCTTCGCCTCGTTCGCGATCGTGGTCGGATTGTTGATCTGGCTCAACCTGATCGCACGGCTGATCCTGATCTCGGCAGCCTGGGTGGCCAACGACCTTGACGAGATGCACGGCAAGCTCCGAGCCCCGATCCAAGTGCTGACCCAGGACTCTGAGACGGCGGGATTGACTCCTGTCCCTAAGGTGGCGGGCCTGCCCGGCAGGAGCGTCGTCCGTGGCGACTCATTGCCAACCTTTGGTACACGCTCCAGCGACCGTACGGCAGTGGGGTCCGGATTTATTCTTGGTGCCGCAGCAATGGCGGCCACCGCGGCGCTGGCCCGTGGCATACGATCCATGGCTCGTCTCGCCAGGGACTGAAAGCCACTCAGCGGCGTCTACTGAAGATGTTGCGGCGTGAAAAGGACCCGGCGAGAGCCAATACGCCGATCCCGCCGGTCATGGCGATCCAGGGGGTGAGAACAGGTGGGCGAGCCGACATACGATCCGGATCGGCCGATAGTGACTGGGGACGAACCCCTGCCGCCAGGGCTGGCTTCGGCATGACCGGATCGCCAGGATCGACCAGCGCGCCGATCGGGGCGACGGAGGGACCGTAGGCGAAGACCCAGTCCAGCATCGCCGCAGCTGGAGGCCAGCTTCCATCGGGGCTGGCCATTTCGGTCAAGAGGTAGGTCTTGCCTGCCCGCGTGGCCGCCTCAATGTAGGTGAACTTGGCTGCGACCGTGTAGCCGTTCTTGATGCCGATCGCGCCCTGGTAGTTGTGGAGCAAGGTGTTGTGGTTGGCGACCTGGAAGCCTGGCTTCGGCTTGCCGTCGGCGGACGTGCCGCCGGGCAAAGATACCTGCTTGGTACTGACGTAGCCTCGAAAGTCGGGCAGCTTCATCGCGGCACGATCGATCAGGGCAAGGTCGTACGCACTGCTTTGCTGGCCGGCCTTGTCCAGGCCACTGGGGTCCATGGCCACGGTGTCACAGGCGTGGAGATCTGCCGCAATGGCATTCATTTCCTGCAAGGTCAAAGCCAGGCTCTGATTCCCGCGGGCGAGAGTGGTCGCGGCATCATTGCCCGAGGTGATCAACATCCCCTGCAGGAGCGTGCCGACGTTGTATGACGCGCCAGCCAGGATGCCGAAGCGGGTCCCATCGACATCCACGTCCTCCGGTTTCACCAGTATCTTCGTGTTCGCGTCCAGGAGCGGGATCACTGTCAGAGCAGTGAGTGTCTTGAGCGTGCTGGCCGGCAAGCGAGGGGCGTGTGGAGCCTTGGCGACCAAGACCTGCCCCGTGTCCAGGTCTGCCAGCAGGTAGGACGCTCCGGGCATCGCGGGTGGAGGCGGGGTCCCTGGCCCGAGGTTCACGATGACCCCTGGTGCGGCGAGCTGGGAGCCACCGATGGGGTCGCCGGTAGCGGACGCCAGGGAAGATCCGGCTCCGCAGAATCCACCCGCGGCGGCAAGCGTCAAGCTCAGCGCGAGGGCGCGTGCGGCATACCGGAGTGAGATCATTTGCCAGGGTGATTCTAGTGAACCGCAGTGGTCCAAATGTGACGCCGTTGACGCGTCTTAAGGGCATCGCCTGTACCGTCTGCGCCATGGCTGAAGGCGCTGGAACCATGACACGGATCACGGGCACATGACGGAGATCGCACCCGAGGGGGAACCCTCGGCAATTGACGGTTTGTGGGCGGTGATTCCTGCAGGAGGCGCGGGAACCCGACTCTGGCCCTTGTCGAGGTCGTCCTCCCCGAAGTTCCTCCACGACATGACGGGCGCCGGAAGCTCTCTGCTGCAGGCGACGTGGGACCGGCTCAAGCCCCTGTGCGGTGACCACATCATGGTGGTTACAGGCGCCCTGCATGAGGCGGCTGTGCAGGTGCAACTTCCCGGGCTGGCTCCGGACAACCTCGTGGCAGAGCCCTCACCGCAGGGCTCCATGGCGGCGATCGGGCTTGCCGCGGCGATCCTTGAACGCCGTGACCCTGATGCCGTCATCGGCTCTTTCGCCGCGGACCACGTCATCGGCGAGCCGCAGGTGTTCGCCGGTTGCGTCCGTGAGGCAGTCGCGGTCGCGCGGGCCGGTTTTGTCGTCACCATCGGCATCGAACCGACCTTTCCAGCGACGGGCTTTGGCTACATTCGTGTCGGCGACCAGTTGGCGATCACGGGTGCTCCCCATGGCCGGCAGGTTCGGTCCTTCGTGGAGAAGCCTGACGAGGCGACGGCGCGTAAGTTCCTGGAGACTGGCGAATACCACTGGAACGCAGGGATGTTCGTCGTGCGGGCCACGGTGCTGCTCGACCTGCTGGCCGACTTCCATCCCGCGCTGGCGGCCGGGCTGCGTGACATAGCCGCGGAGCCAGCCCGTCTGGGGGAGCTGTGGCCAGGGCTGATCAGCATGGCCATCGATACCGCGCTGGCCGAACCTGCCGCAGCGGTAGGCCGCGTTGCCGTGGTGCCGGGGCCGTTCACCTGGGATGACGTGGGCGACTTCGCCTCTTTGGGCTCGCTCTTGCCCGACGTCGCGACCGTTAGCGGGCTGAAGATCCTGGGTGAGTTGGATCTTGTGCTGGCCAGGGACACGACCGGTGTGGTCATCCCCGGCTCAGGGCGGACAGTCGCGGTGCTCGGCCTGGACGACATCGTGGTGGTCGATACACCGGACGCCGTGCTGGTCACCACCCTTGAGCGCGCCCAGGACGTCAAAGCCCTCGTTGACCTGCTCAAGGCCTCAGGACGCGCGGACCTTACCTGACCCTGCTTGCGTGGGGCCACCCAGCCCCGCCTGTGCCGATTGGGTTCACTAGGCTCTTAGTCATGGCTGAAAACCTCGTTGCGCTCAGTGAGTCCGACCTACCGATCGCCCAGGTGTACGACGAGTCGGCGCTTGACGGCTTCGACGCCTCCCAGCGTCTCGGGTCGCCCGGGCAGTTCCCTTTCACGCGTGGGGTTTACCCGACGATGTACACGGGCCGGCCGTGGACAATGCGCCAGTATGCGGGCTTCGGAAACGCCAAGGAGTCCAATGAGCGCTACCTCCAGCTGGTCAAGGCCGGCACCGGTGGCCTCTCGGTGGCCTTCGACCTGCCCACCCAGATGGGCTACGACTCCGACGAGTCGATCGCCAGTGGTGAGGTCGGCAAGGTCGGGGTGGCGATCGACTCCCTGGATGACATGCGCACCCTGTTCGCCGGGCTGCCGCTGGACAAGGTCAGCACCTCGATGACGATCAATGCGCCAGCTGCCACGTTGCTGCTGATGTACCAGCTGGCGGCGGAGCAGGAGGGCATCGCCGGCACGGCGCTGACCGGCACGATCCAGAACGACGTGCTCAAGGAGTATATCGCCCGCGGCACCTACATCTATCCGCCGAAGCAGTCGCTTCGCCTGATCAGCGACATCTTCTCCTACTGCCACAAAGAGCTCCCGCGCTGGAACACGATCTCCATCTCCGGATACCACATGGCTGAGGCCGGTGCCACGCCTGCGCAGGAGATCGCGTTTACCTTGGCAAACGCCAAGGAGTATGTGCGCACCGCGCTGGCCGCCGGCCTGGACATCGACGACTTCGCTCCGCGGCTCTCCTTCTTCTTCGTGGCCCGCACGACCCTGCTGGAGGAGGTCGCCAAGTTCCGCGCGGCCCGACGGATCTGGGCGCACATCATGAGGGACGAGTTCGGCGCCAAGAGCCCCAAGTCCCAGATGCTGCGCTTCCACACCCAGACTGCCGGGGTGCAGCTGACCGCACAGCAGCCCGAGGTCAACATGGTGCGGGTAGCGCTGCAGGGCCTGGGCGCGGTTCTGGGAGGCACCCAGTCTCTGCACACCAACTCCTTCGACGAGGCCCTTGCCCTGCCAAGCCAGAAGGCCGCGCGCCTTGCCCTGCGCACCCAGCAGGTCATCGCCTATGAGACCGACGTATGCAAGACTGTCGACCCTTTCGCCGGGTCTTACGTCATGGAGTCCATGACCGATGACGTTGAAGCCGCAGTTCTGCAGCTGATGCAGCAAGTGGAGGACAAGGGCGGCGCCGTGGCCGCCATCGAGCAGGGCTTCCAGAAGGCCGAGATCGAGCGCTCGGCCTACCGCGTCCAGCTGGAGATCGACGGGGGCGAGCGCACCGTGGTAGGCCTCAACAAGTTCACCGTCGACCAGGAGGAACCCTTTGAGTTGCTGCGCGCCGACCCACAGATCGAGGCCGACCAGTGCGAGCGGCTTGCCGTGCTGCGCAGGGAGCGCGACAACGACGCCGTATCGCGCGGCCTAGACGCCCTGCGCAGCGCAGCCGGGGGCACGGACAACCTTCTGCTGCCCATGAAGGAGGCCCTGACCGCGCACGCCACCGGTGGTGAGGTCGCCCAGGCGCTGCGAGACGTCTGGGGCACGTACGTCCCCAATGACGCTTTCTGAAGCCCCTGGCTGGCAGAACCTGGGCGAGACGGTGGACGCGCTGGAGGACGAGCTCATTGCCTTCCGCCGTGACCTCCACGCACACCCCGAGCTGGGGCACGCCGAGACACGCACCACTGCCCTGGTGGCCGCCAGGCTCACTGCTGCGGGCATTCGGCTGCGGTCACTGACCGGCACTGGGCTGATCGCTGATATTGGGCCGGTCGACCCGGGATACCGGGTGGCTCTGCGCGCGGATATGGACGCGCTGCCGCTGGCTGAGCGGACCGGCCTGTCGTTCGCCTCACAGAGCGAGGGGGTCTGCCACGCCTGCGGTCATGACGTCCACGTCGCGGCTGTCCTGGGTGCGGGACTGGCCCTGCAGCAACAGTCCGACTCCCTGGCGGCACAAGGCCTTGGCGTGCGTCTGATCTTCCAGCCAGCAGAGGAGGTTACGCCGGGGGGATCCCTGATGGTGATCGAGCAAGGTGGCATCGAAGGCGTTGACGCCATCTTCAGCATCCACTGCGATCCCAGCCTTGACGTGGGTCGGGTGGGGCTGCGCGACGGCCCCATCACCTCGGCTACCGACTCGCTCACCATTACGCTGCGTGGTCGCGGTGGGCACACGTCGCGCCCGCACCTGACCCAGGACTTGATCTATGCGCTGGGCAAGGTCATCACGGACGTACCGGCGGCGCTCTCGCGCCGGGTTGACCCGCGCTCAGGTGTCGCCCTCGTGTGGGGGACTGTCCATTCCGGGGCTGCGGAGAATGTCATTCCCTCGACGGGCGCCGTCAGCGGGACACTCCGGATGCTCGACGCGCGGCTCTGGGAGCACATCGGGCAGCTGCTCGAAGAGCTGGTTCATGCGGTGATCAGCCCGTATGCCGTTTCCGCCACGATCGAGCACAGTCGGGGGGCGCCGCCCGTTGTCAACGACCCGGTGTCGGTGGCGAGGCTGCGTGCCGCCGCTGAGCTGATGCTGGCTCCCGAGGCCCCGACCCCGACCGCACAGTCTCTGGGCGGTGAGGACTTCGCCTGGTATGTGCAGGAGGTTCCGGGGGCCATGGCGCGGTTGGGGACGCGGACCCCCGGGGGCAGGACCTACGACCTGCACCAGGGCGATCTGGTCGTCGATGAGCGGGCGGTTGCCCTCGGGGCACGGCTGCTTCTGGGCGCCGCCATGGCACACCGTCTCCACTGATGACACGTGACATCAAGGACCTAAAATGCTGCCGGATAACGTTGCGGGTGTTACCCGGTAAGCCGACGCGCAGAGTCGCTGGGTGGGCGGTAGAGTCACAAAAAGTGTGCCATTTGGTGCATTTCAGGGATGTGGTGCATATAGAAGGAGAGCGCCTTGAGATCATCGATGAAGATTGTGGCCGTCGCCTCGGTCGCTGCCATGGCTCTGGCCGGATGCGGGACGAAGTCCACCACCACCACGACGGCCAGCAGTACGCCGGCCAACGGCGCGAGCTCGGCGGCCGGCAAGGCATTCAAGGCGTGCATGGTGCTTGACACCGGTGGTGTCGATGACCGCTCGTTCAACCAGTCCTCGTGGGCCGGGCTTCAAACGGCCAACAAGTCCAATCCCAACATCTCGATCTCCTACGTCGCTTCCAACTCCCAGAACGACTATGCCCCGAACCTCGCCGCAGAGGTCAACAAGGGCTGCGACACGATCATTGCCGTGGGCGGTCTGATGAGTGACGCGGTGAAGGCGTCCGCGAAACAGAACGCCAAGCAGCAGTACGCACAGATCGACAGCGGATCGTCGGGTCCCAACGTCTACGGTCTTCAGTACAACACCGCCCAGGGTGGCTTCCTGGGCGGCTACCTCGCGGCCGGGATGACCAAGACAGGCAAGGTCGCAACCTATGGCGGCCTCAACATCCCGCCGGTGACCATCTATATGGATGGTTTCTGGGAGGGTGTGCAGTACTACAACAAGGCCCACAACAAGAGCGTCCAGGTCCTCGGCTGGGATGAGAAGAACCAGAAGGGTGGCACCTTCGCCCAGTCCTTCACGGACCAGAACAAGGGCCGCTCGATCACTCAGGCTTTTGTCCAGCAGGGCGCCGACATCATCTTCCCGGTCGCTGGTGGCACAGGTCTAGGCTCGGGTGCGGCGGCCCAGGCCGCAGGCGGCAACGTCAGCGTCATATGGGTCGACACGGACGGCTGCACGAGCGCCTCCCAGTACTGCAAGTACTTCTTGTCCAGCGTGACCAAGAACCTCACCGACTCCGTGACCCAGTACGCCACGACGTCTGCCGGCGGCACGTTCCCGACTGGCAGCTACATCGGTGTCCTGAAGAACAACGGCACCGGTTTGGCGCCCTTCCACGAGTTCGAGAGCAAGGTACCGGCCGCGCTCAAGGCCGATCTCGCCACGGTCAAGTCAGATATCATCTCGGGCAAGATCGTGATCACCTCGCCCAGCCAGCCGAAGTAATACGGCTGACATGAGGTAGCTATCTGAGGGGGAGCACTTCGGTGCTCCCCCTCAGGTACTCTTCGAATCGGATCTGGAGGTCACGCTGAAGCTCGAACTGCGAGGCATCACCAAGCGCTTCGGCCCCCTGGTCGCCAACGATGCGATCGACCTGGTGGTCCGCCCTGGTGAGATCCATGCTCTGCTCGGCGAGAACGGTGCCGGCAAGAGCACTTTGATGAATGTCCTCTACGGGCTGTACCAGCCTGATGACGGCGAGATCCTGATCGACGACAAACCGGTCACGTTCAGGGGCCCACGCGACGCGATGGTCGCCGGCATCGGCATGGTCCACCAGCACTTCATGCTGATACCGGTCTTCACCGTCGCCGAGAACGTTGAGCTCGGCCATGAGCAGACCCGTCGCCTCGGGTTCCTCGATCACCGCAAGGCCAGACGTCTGGTGGCCGAGGTGTCCGCTCGTTACGGCTTGGACGTCCCACCTGATGCTCGGGTGGCCGACCTGCCGGTCGGCGTGCAGCAACGTGTCGAGATCGTCAAGGCGTTGATCCGTAACGCCAAGGTGCTGATCCTTGACGAGCCCACCGCCGTTCTCACCCCGCAGGAGACCGACGACCTGATGCAGGTCATGCGAGCCCTGCGGGACGGCGGCACGTCGATCGTCTTCATCACCCACAAGCTGCGCGAGGTGCGCGCCGTCGCCGACCGGATCACCGTGATCCGGCGCGGGGTAGTGGTTGGGGAGGCGTTGCCCTCCGCGTCTTCGGCCGAGCTTGCTTCGATGATGGTTGGCCGCCCCGTACTGCTGACTGTCGACAAGGGTATCGCGGCACCCGGTGAGCCGGTCCTGCAGGTCGAGTCGCTGAGGGTGGTTGACGAGACGGGCCAGGTCGTCGTCGACGATGTCAGCTTCTCGGTCCGCTCGGGCGAGATCTACGCCGTGGCCGGAGTCCAGGGCAATGGCCAGACCGAGTTGACGGAGTCCCTGATCGGGCTTGTCCGGCCCACCTCCGGCCGGATTCGGATAGATGGCGATGATGTCACCCGTGAAAGCATCAATGAGATTCTTTCGCGCGGGGTCGGGTACGTTCCCGAAGACCGATCACACGACGGGATGGTGGCTGGCTTGACCATCGCGGAGAATCTGGTCCTCGACATCTTTGACCAGGCGCCGTTCGCCAGGGGGATGTCCCTGGATCTCAAAGCCATCGGCGGTAACGCCGAGCACCGCGTGCAAGAGTTCGATATCCGCACCTCATCGATCCACGCGAACGCCTCGACCTTGTCGGGTGGCAACCAGCAGAAGCTCGTCCTGGCCCGCGAGCTGTCCCGTCCGCTGCGGATCCTGGTGGTGGCTCAACCCACCCGTGGTGTCGACGTGGGATCTCAGGAGTTTGTCCACAAACGCATCATCGAGGAGCGTGACAGCGGCGCAGCCGTGGTGCTGATCTCCAGCGAGCTCGATGAGGTTCTTGCGCTGGCCGACCGCATCGCCGTGATGTTTCGCGGTCGCATCCTCGGTGAGGTGCCCGCTGGCACTTCAGCCGAGAAGATCGGTCTCCTGATGGCCGGGTCGAGCACCGAGTCCGCTCAGGAGGGGCCGGCAGCAGGCACGGCCGAGGAGGCGCCGTGAGCGAGGACCAGACCAGGAGCGAGGACCAAACCGCAGCCGGGGACGCGTCGCCGGGCCCGGCTCCGCAGACGCCCACCGGCGACGCCCGACGGAGTCTCGGAATCCGGATGCTGGATGCCGTGCGGTACGGCAACACGGCCGTCCTCACGTTGCTGGCTCTCCTGGTGGCAATGGCCGTTGGCGCTGTGCTCATCGCCGTGGCCGACCCCGCGACCCGCACTGCTGCACAGTACTTCTTCTCCGCACCGATGGATACGTTGAGCGCGGCCGCACGGGCGGTTGCCGGCGGCTACGCGGCGCTGTTCGAGGGAGCGATCTACAACCCAGCAACCGCGTCCAAGGGCACTCTCGCCGGTGTTCTCGGCCCGATCTCCGAGACGCTTGTCAACGCCACGCCGCTGGTCCTGGGCGGACTGTCGGTCGGGCTCGCGTTTCGCGCCGGTCTGTTCAACATCGGTGGCCAGGGTCAGATCATCATGGGGGCGGTCTTCGCCGGCTATGTGGGATTCGCCTGGCATCTGCCGGTCGTGCTCCACCTGATCGTCGGCATCATCGCCGGCATCGTCGGGGGGGCGCTGTGGGGCGGAATCGCAGGGTTGCTCAAGGCTCGCACCGGGGCACATG
>CABDZK010000222.1_pt1 | contig 13386 bp, 13 predicted proteins | sample 3132141 | NCBI WGS metagenome assembly CABDZK01 (sample SAMEA5534340, study PRJEB31848) | metagenome | biome: tundra; feature: field; material: soil | place: USA | collected 2013-05 | depth 0.45 m | reverse complement strand
ACCAGCGAGCCTGGGAGGCCTGGTCGCGCACATGCGGCTCGGCGGCCGCCTGCGTCGGGACGACACGAATGACGCCGTCGGCGCCAATGCCGGCGCGGCGATCGCTCAGGAGACGGACCTGCTCGGCCGTCACGTCGCTACTGCCATCGAGATCGGCCACCAGCACAAAGTCGTTCTCAGTGCCGTGGCCTTTGGTGAAATGCAGTTCGCCGTTGTCAGTCATCCCGCCCATTGTCGCTCACCACAGCCCCTCAGGCCGAGGCGATGATGTCGAGGGCGCGGTCGGTCAGCCGGGGGTCGTCATAGCCGAGCCAGTGGATACGCGGGTCTGGACGAAACCACGACTCTTGCCGCCTGGCGAACCTGCGGGTCGAGGTGATCGTATCCTCGATCGCCTGACCGGCGCCAAGGAGGCCGTCGAGGTGCGCCAACGCCTGGCTGTAGCCAAGAGCCTTGGACGCCGTCCGCCCCTCGCGCAGACCGGCCGCGTCTAGGCTGCGCACCTCGTCGAGCAGGCCTGCATCCCACATCCGGTGAACGCGGGCTGCGATGCGCACATCGAGCTCTGGCCTGGGCACAAGCAAGCCGATCGTGACGGTGGGCAGCAGGTACTCCCGGGTCGGCAAGGTGGCTGAGAAAGGTCGCCCAGTGAGCTCGACGACCTCCAGGGCCCGAACGACACGCCGCTCGTTCTTGGGTTCAATGGCCTGTGCCGCGAGATGATCCACCCGCTGCAGCCGCGTATACAAGGCCTCGATGCCCTCCGCTGCCAGCTCATCCTCCAGCCTGGCACGCACCGCCGGGTCGGTCGGCGGGATATCAAGACGATCGAGCGCGGCGCGGACATAGAGACCCGAGCCACCAACCAGGATCGGCTGGTGTCGGCGGGACCGAATGCCGCCCACGTCCAAACGGGACTCCAGCTGGTATGCCGCGACGCTGGCCTCCTGACGAACGTCCAAGACGTCGAGCTGATGGTGGGCGATTCCCCGGCGCTGCTCGATCGGGGTCTTGGCGGTGCCGATGTCCATGCCGCGGTAGAGCTGCATGGCATCGGCGTTGACGATCTCGCCGTCCAGTTGCTGAGCGAGGGTGAGGGCAAGATCCGACTTGCCGCTGGCCGTCGGCCCAACGACCGCAATCACTGGCACGATCGACGCCAGCTCGCGACGGCCCAGCCGACGCCGTAAGGCGCCCCAGCCCAGAGCACCTCGCCGACCCCATCCACGTCTGCGGCACCTGCCGCGGCCACCAACAGCGGCCATACCTGTGATCCGGTTGCCCCGAGCTCATCACCGAGATCTGCATCGATCTGGGCCAGGCGATGCGGACGTCCGGAGGCAAGAGCCGCACAGACCTCGTCGTCGTATGCCTGGGCCCGCGGGTCCTGCGCCCTCGGCGCCTTGGTCCCATGACAGGCCGCGCCGTCGGCCACCAGGATCAGGCCAACGCAAATGCGATCCGCCCCCAGTCGCTCGCCCAGAGCCGTAGCCTCGCCGCCGCAAGTGGTGATCCACCGCGCAGACTCCCACAGCTCAGCATGCTCGGGATGGGTGGCAATGTCGCGACTCGCAAGGTAGCGGGCGACCATGATCGGCGTGGGCAGCTCAGGGTCACCTGGCTGAGACTGGACCAGGGCTGCCACCACAACATCGCGCCCGAAGCTCGCGAACGAAACAGGCCCGGAGGCTTTGAACTCCCCGGGCTGACCTGGACCCACGACGATGAGCTGAACCGAACGCGAACCCGGTGACGGCGACTCGGCCGACACCGTAACAAGATCGCAGAGAGCGCGGGACACCGCCAGATCCGTGGCGTCGCGCAGGCCATCCAGCTCATGAGCGGCCGAACCCATCAGCTCGGGAACTAACGCCGGAGGTCCGGGGACCACGGCCGCGGTGATGAGCACGTCAACCAGGCGTTCAGCGACAGGTCGAAGCGACTGTTTCGGCCGCCAGCGGTCGCCGCATGGACGGCATACCGAGAGTGACTGCGGGACGACCCGAGCCGGGTATGTCCTGAAGGGCCGCCCACGCGTCACCGCCCGCGGTGCGCCGAACGGTGAACGGACCGCCCTGCACACCGGAGTCGGCAACGAGGTGGTGCGGCGCGGCGCGGGTCACGCTGACTCCCACCACGTCACCCGGCCGTGGCACCTCAGCGCCCTGCGGAACTGCGAAATGCACAAGACGGTTATCTCGCGCTCGTCCGGAAAGGCGTGCGGTAGCGGCGTCCTTACGACCCTCGCCCTGCGCCACCAGCACCTCGACGGCGCGTCCTGCCACTTTGAGGTTCTCCGCCCATGAGATCTCTTCCTGAGTCGCAAGCAGGCGCTCATAGCGTTCCTGGACAACAGCCTTGGGGATCTGGTCCGGCATGGTCGCGGCCGGAGTGCCGGGGCGGATGGAGTACTGGAAGGTAAACGCGCCGGCGAAACGAGAAGCGCGCACCACGCCCAGCGTCTCCTGGAAGTCCTCTTCCGTTTCGCCGGGGAATCCGACGATCAGGTCGGTCGTGATCGCGGCGCCGGGATTGTGCTCGCGAACCTTGTCGAGAATACCCAGGTACGACGCGCTGCGGTAGGACCGACGCATCGCCTTCAGCACCCTGTCCGAGCCCGACTGCAGCGGCATGTGAAGGCTCGGCATGACGTTGGGCGTCTGCGCCATCGCCAGGATGACGTCCTGGCTGAACGCCGCCGGGTGTGGACTGGTGAACCGGACCCGCTCCAGGCCAGCGATCTGCCCACAGGCACGCAGCAACTTGCCGAACGCCAGGTTGTCGCCGAACTCCACGCCGTAGGAGTTGACGTTCTGGCCGAGCAGGGTGATCTCGATGACGCCCTGAGCCACCAGTGCCTCGATCTCCTCGAGGATGGCGCCGGGGCGACGGTCCATCTCCTTGCCCCGCAAGGTCGGCACAATGCAGAACGTGCATGTGTTGTTGCAGCCCACCGAGATGGACACGAAGGCGCTGTATGCCGAGTCGCGTCGACTGGGCAATGTCGAAGGGAAGACATCCAGACTCTCGAGGATCTCGACCTCAGCCTGCTTGTTGTGACGAGCGCGATCCAGCAGCGCCGGAAGCGAGCCCATGTTGTGGGTGCCGAACACGACGTCCACCCAGGGCGCCCTGTCCACGATGGCCGCACGGTCCTTCTGCGCCAGGCAGCCGCCGACCGCGATCTGCATGGCGGGGTTCTTCATCTTGGCCGGGCGAAGCTGACCGAGGTTGCCATACAGCTTGTTGTCGGCGTTCTCCCGCACTGCGCAGGTGTTGAACACCACGACGTCCGCAGTGTCGGGCGGATTGACGACACCGGCGATGTCAACATAGCCAGCGGACTCCAGCAGCCCGCAGAGCCGCTCGGAGTCATGAACGTTCATCTGACACCCGTAGGTGCGCACTTGATAGGTCTTCATCGCATCGTCAAGCGTACTTGTTACTGCGTCTATGACGTTTGACCGGTCGCCACGATGACCAGCTGAACTCGCCGGTTCCGATTACTGCCGTCACCGCCCTCGCTCGTTCATGAAGGGCAAAGCCGCTGAAGCCGGTACGGCCCCGACAGCGACCGGTGCCGCCTTCGTCTGCGCCGATGCCGACATGCACACCTATGCACCTACTGCACCGATGCACCTATTGCCGTATGCCGTATGCCGTATGCCGTATGCACCAACTTTGACATCCTCCCGGTCGTGAACGGCCGGGCCTCTTGGAGCTGGCACGCAGGGATCAGGTACTGCGGAACGTGGATTAGCTGTCAGTGAACTCCGCTAGATAAGACCTAACACTGCAGGTGAGTCGCTTACACCGTCACCGCGATTCTCAGGCGTCGTTCTTCTGCTGGCACTCGCGCCCGGATGCGGGAGACAAGGTCCCAATCTCTAGTCGGGCAGGTGTTCGGGCGCATCCGCAATGGCCTCACGGATGACGGCGTAGGTGACGCTCGACGAGTAGCCCTTGCGTGCCAACATGGCGGCCAGCCGTCGGGTTTGCACCTCGATGCCCAGACCGTGCATCGCCCGTAGCTTTTTGTCCGCCAGGGCGCGAGCCCGATCACGCTCATCCTCATCAGAGATGGAAGCCAGCGCCTCCTCGGCCAAGTGATCCTCGATCCCCTTTGTTCTCAGCTCGCGAGCGAGCGCACGCTTGGCCAGACCGCGCCCGGACTGCTGGACACGCACGAGCATCTGGGCATAGGCCTGATCATCCACCAAGCCGACCTGGGTCATCCGGTCAAGAACGGTCGCCGCGACATCAGCGGCGCAGCCGCGCTGTGCGAGCTTCTGCATGAGCTCGGCGCGGCTACGGGGCGCCATTGCCAGTTGCCGCAGCACAATTTGTCGTGCAACATCGTGCGGATCCGGCTCCCTGTCCTGCCTCTGGACATCCGGAACCGGATCACCCGGCACGGAGGCAACGCGCACGTCGCCCGGAGCAGCCGACGCGGGTGCACCCTCGTCCTGCGTCCCCATCGACGTGCGAATCAGAAGTCGACCGGCATGTCTTTAACTGACATGTCTTTGATCGGAACGGCCTCAATCAGCACGCTTTTGATCGACCGGGCCTTGGCTGATCCGTTCCTGGTCGACGGGCCGCTCTTGATCGACACCGACTTGACCGACGGCCCAGCCTTGGCTGGCACGGCCTTGACCCGCAACTCGTCGGCCGGCACCGCGGCGATCGGTTCCGCCTTCTGGTCGACCCGCGGACCGATACCGAGCTTCTCCTTGATCTTCTTCTCGATCTCGTCGGAGAGGTCAGGGTTGTCCTTCAGGAACGAGCGTGCGTTCTCCTTGCCCTGCCCCAGCTGATCGCCCTCGTAGGTGTACCAGGCACCTGCTTTTCGGACAAAGCCGTGTTCGACGCCCATGTCGATCAGCCCCCCCTCCCGGGAGATGCCGTACCCATAGATGATGTCGAACTCGGCCTGTTTGAACGGCGGCGCGACCTTGTTCTTGACGACCTTGACGCGAGTGCGGTTGCCCACCGGGTCGGTGCCATCCTTAAGTGTCTCGATACGGCGGACGTCCAACCGTACCGAGGCGTAGAACTTCAGCGCTTTGCCACCGGTGGTCGTCTCAGGGCTGCCGAACATCACTCCGATCTTTTCGCGAAGCTGGTTGATGAAGATCATCGTCGTGTTGGTGCTGCTGATCGTTCCAGTGAGCTTGCGCAGGGCCTGGGACATCAGCCGCGCCTGAAGACCAACGTGGCTGTCACCCATTTCACCTTCGATCTCGGCGCGAGGAACGAGCGCCGCAACCGAGTCGATCACGATGATGTCGATCGCTCCGGAGCGGATCAGCATGTCGGCGATCTCGAGCGCCTGCTCGCCGGTGTCGGGCTGACTCACCAGCAGGGCATCCGTGTCAACGCCGAGCTTCTGGGCGTAGTCAGGGTCAAGGGCGTGCTCTGCATCGATGAATGCCGCGATACCGCCGGCCTTCTGTGCATTGGCCACAGCGTGCAGGGCCACTGTCGTCTTGCCCGAGCTCTCAGGGCCGTAGATCTCAACGACGCGCCCGCGAGGCAGCCCGCCGATACCCAGGGCGACGTCCAGGGCGATGGACCCTGTCGGAATGACGTCGATAGGGACGCGGACCTCGTCGCCGAGCCGCATCACTGCACCCTTGCCGTGTGCCTTCTCGATCTGCGCCATCACTGCATCCAGCGACTTCGCGCGATCTGCTCCAGCCATGTCCCTCACCTGCCATTTCTGTATAGGGGTCCGCCGTCTACCTGCGACCGACACCTATGCGGGTTGCATCTCGTGTCGAGTCAGACGTTACGAGCGGCCACCGACAGCCACCTCCATCAGGCACAGGCCTGTGGACGTGGGACGCTCGGAGCAACCCGTGGGCAAAGACTACCCGAACAGATGTTCGACTTGATGTCCTGCGCGCAGGACACGCCGCGAGTTTCTTCCCCAGCTTCGCAACCACGCGGTCGCCGTGACCACCCGCTCAGGACAGGAGCAGCCTCTCGATCCGGCGGGCTGCCAAAACGAGTCCGAGCAGCCCCAGGACCGCGAGGTAGGCCACGTGAATGAGCAGTCCGGGGCCGACCTCCCCGAGAATCAGCCCGCGCTCCAGGGCCACACCGTGATAGAGCGGCGTGGCCTGCACGATCCACTGCACGGGGCCTGGGTAGGTCGACAGCGGAAAGAACGTCGCAGAGAAAAGAAACATCGGCTGGATCGCCAGGTTGACGTAGTCGAAGTCCACCCATGACCGCATGAACGTCGTCCCGAACATGCCGATCGCCGAGAACGCGAAACCGATGAGTGTGGCAGCCGGCAATGCAAGCAGCGCCCACCAGGAATGCACGCTCCCGATCAGCCAGGCGACCAAAAGGAACGCCGTGGCATACAGGGCGCCACGGATCAACGACCAGCTGATCTCGCCCACCGCCACGTCCCGCGGTCCCAACGGGGTGGCCAGCACCGAGTCGTAGAGCTTGGCAAACTTGAGTTTGAAGAACACGTTGAAGGTCGAGTCGAACACCGCGCCGTTCATGGCCGACGCGGCCAGCAGAGCGGGTGCCACGAACTCCGCATACGGCACCGTCTGACCACTGTCGGTGGTCACCACCTTGATCAGCCCACCGAGTCCGATGCCCAGCGAGAACAGGTAGAACACCGGCTCGGCGAACCCCGTGACGAGTGCGATCCAGGCGTGCCGATAGCTCATGATGTTGCGTTCGACCAAAATGCGCGCCATCCCCGCGCCAGCCGGTAGGGGTAGCATCCGCACGAGGCGCGAGCCGAGCCCCCTGGTGGCCGCGGGAGGCGCCTGTGCCGCGGACGTCATACGACAAGCCTCTGTATGAACGCGCGGCGAGCCAGCCACCCGCCGACGGCGATCACGACCAGCAGGTATGCCATATGGCCAGCAATGGCTGCAAAGTCAGGTGTGCCGAGCGCCAGCGAGCGGTCGGCCTGGACGCCGTGCCACAGCGGCATGACCCATGCGATCGGACGCATGAACGCCGGCAGCTGGCTGACCGGGAAGAAGATGCCTGAGAAAAGGAACAGCGGCGTCATGATGAAACGAAACAGGATGTTGAAGCCACTGTCGGTCTCCTGCTTGGCCGAGAACGCGAAGATCGGCACGGTGAAGGCCATCCCGGTCAGGACGGTGATCGGCAGGCAGAGCAGTACCCACCATGAGGTGAAAGAACCGAACAGCGCAGCTACCCCAATGAAGATGGCCGTGGCACCGGTAATCTGCATCGCGACGTAGATGAGATGGCCGAGCAGGACGTCATCGATGCCGACAGGCGTGGCGAGCATCGCGTGGTACTTCGCGTTCCAGCGGATCGCTCCCATCACCGGGTACGTCGACTCCCCCATCGCCACCCACATCGACTGTGCCGCAACGATTCCCGGTACCACGAACTGCAGATAGGGCACCCCGTCGACGCCTCCTGTGGACTTGTCGACGAGGCTGCCCAGACCAAGACCCAGGGACAACAGGAACATCAGGGGTGACAGGAAGCGTCCGAAGATGCTGCCCCGCCAGGTGCGCTTGTACGCAGTGAACCAGGACCCGAAGACCGGTCGCCAGCTGGCGGGGGGCGGCGGACGGTTCGCTGTGCTGACCGTTGAGCTCATCAGTCCACCAGCGTTCGCCCGGTCAGGTGCAGGAACACATCCTCCAGAGTCGAGCGGCGGACAAGGGCGGACAAGGGCCTGACGCCCCGCAGGTGAACTTCGGCAGCGGCGGCGTCGCCGTCCTCGGTATAGACCAGCAGCCGGTCAGGCAGGACCTCGATGCGCTGGCCGATCCCGGCGATGGCTTCGCCATGCTGGGCATGGTCGTCAGTGTCGAAGCGCAACTCCAGGACCTCGCGGGTTGAGTACTGGGTGATCAGCGAGCGCGGCGATCCGTGAGCGACGATCTTGCCGTGATCCATGACGACGAGGCGGTCGCAAAGCTGCTCGGCCTCGTCCATGTAATGGGTGGTCAGGACCAGGGTTACACCGGAGCGCTTGAGCCGGAACAACCGGTCCCACAGCACGTGGCGCGCCTGGGGATCCAGTCCGGTGGTGGGCTCGTCCAGAAGTAGGATCTCAGGACGGCTGATCAACGAGCGGGCAATCGTGAGGCGTCGCTTCATGCCACCCGAGAGGGGCTCGACCGTGGACTTGGCCCGGTCGGTGAGCTGGGCGAAGTCGAGCAGCTCTGCTGTTCGAGCGCGAACCTCGCGCTGGGACAGGCCGAAGTAACGGCCATAGATCCAGAGGTTCTCCTCAACGGACAGCTCTTCGTCCAGGGTGTCCTTCTGGGGAACCACGCCCAGGCGTGCCCGGATCGCCGGGCCATGGGTGGCCGGGTCCTGCCCAAAGACTCGCAACACGCCGCCGGTCACCGGCGAAACACAGCCGACCATCTTCATCGTGGAGGACTTGCCGGCGCCATTGGGCCCGAGGAATCCGAACGACTCGCCCCGCTGCACCGCAAAATCGATTCCGTCCACGGCGGTGAAACTGCCGAAGGTTTTGGTCAAGCCGGTTGCCTGGAGCAGGAGATCGGGGTCCGGATCGGTCACAGATCCAACGCTATCCCCTGGCTGCGAGGCGCTGATCAACCCCTCTTCTTGGGACTCCTCAGCTCCTTGCCCAGCCAGCGTTCCGCGGGCACATCCATGTCGGCACATAGGGCCAGCCACGCCTCGCGCGGCCTGACCCCGGACTCGAGGGCTTGCAGGGGTGTGCGGTTGCCGAGCGCTCCCAGTACGTGATCACGCGCCAGGGAGTGCGCATAGGCAGCACCGAACTCGTCATCCATCAGCCGCCAGAAGTCGCTCATCCGCATTCGAGAAGTCTTTCACGTCCTGCTCAGATTCAGTTGAGTCCTGCTTGGCCCCAGGCTGGCTGGCGCCTGGAACCCGCGCAGAAGGGCAGCTCCGCCAGGCCACGGCCATCGTTGAATACGGGCGACTCCCGGAATGCGGTGACGCGCTCTGACCGGATTCGTCTGGTCGAAGACCGTGGCTGGGGGGCGTCCAGCACGGCCCAGACGACCTTGCCGCCGTCGGCGGTGGGCAGAACCCCGAACGAGCGTGAGAGACCGGCGACGACGGTGAGCGCTCGCCGGTGCAGGTCTCGCACTGAAGGGCATTGATCCGGCAGTGCGGGGCCGTGGTCTAGGACGGTGAGGCGAAGTGCCCCCCGGTCCCAGACAACAGACACGTCAATGTCCGTGCCGGCATCGATTGACGAGCTAGACACGAGCTCGCTGACCACCAGGCTGGCAAAGGGAATGACCCGGCCCAGCCGCCAGTCCAGCAGGGTCCGAGTGACGAAGTCCCGCGCCGCGCGAGGCGCCGTCGGGTGCGGCGCGAGCCGCCGCGACTCAACGCTCAGATTGGGGGTCGCCAGCACCTCCGATACCGCGGAGAACAATGACGGGGTCAGGATCAGGTGACCACCCACAGGGTGGGCGCGCAGCGCCTCGCGGACCAGCGGGTCCGGGCAGGCCACGGCCACGGGTATCCCGGGCCAGTCGCGGACATGGCGCCCTGCCGCCGCGAGCACCTCGACGGCAACGGGGTCGGCATCCTCAAGCATGTTCGACAGGTCACAAACCACCCCACGGGGTCCGTCGGCCAGCGCCAGCTGGATCGCCCGGTCCAGCTCCTCGACAACATCAACATCACCGAGCGGGCCCACGACCTCAACGACCACCACCTGACGTATGACGCGTGTTCTGACCCGCACGTTCGTGGTCGAGTTGCCGGACCCGTTCGAGCCGAGGAAGCCAGTCACGACACCGGGGTCGGCGCACGAGCGCAAGTCTTCGACGGACGTCTTCTTGTCGCGGGCCTTAGCGAGGTGCTCGACGACGATCATCAACGACTCGCGCCGGCGCGGTGGGTTCTGTTCATGGTTCCACCCTGCCGCGGGCCCCGCCGGCCGTCATCGTCTCCGCGCGGTATCTTCCAAGGCCGGGCTACGACGAGCGCAGTAGCCTGCTCTCATATGCGATCACGACGAGCTGGGCGCGATCATGGGCGCCGAGTTTGGTCATCGCGCGGTTGACGTGGGTCTTGACGGTGTGATGAGAGATAGCAAACCGGTCCGCGATGTCGTCGTTGGACAGGCCCTCGCCCACCAGAACCAGGATCTCCCGCTCGCGTTCGGTAAGCCCCTCGACGGTGACCTGGAGCTGCTCCTGACGCTGTGTCTGCCCGACCCGCGGCTCCCTCAGAACGCGTTCGATCAGCGAGCGGGTCGCGGCCGGGGAGAGCAACGCGTCACCCCGGGCGACGAGCCGGATGGCCTCGACAACAGCCTCCGGCTGTGCGCCCTTGCCGAGGAAGCCGCTGGCTCCGGCCCGCAGCGCCGCCATGACATGCTCGTCGGTCTCGAACGTGGTCAGTACGAGCACGCTCAAGTGGGCCATGGCAGGATTGACCAAGATCGTGGCCGTCGCCTCGATCCCGTCCATCCCCGGCATCCGGATATCCATCAGGACAACGTCGACGTCCAGGTCCCGTGCCTGCTGCACCGCCTGGCGGCCTGACGCCGCCTCGCCGACCACCTCAAGATCGCTCTCCAGCTCCAGGATTCCACGCAGACCAGCCCGGATCAGCGGCTGGTCGTCCGCGATCAACACCCGGATCACACGGGACCCCCGAACTTCGAGCGTCCGAGGTGTCCGCCGTGCACGTCATCGGCGGTCGTCGTCGTAATACCCGGTGCGCTCGTGGGGCGGTGCGGGATGACCGCGAGCACACAGAACTCACCGCGGTCATCCTCGCATGCGGTCAACGACCCCCCACACGCAGCGGCACGCTCACGCATGCCCATCAGCCCGTGCCCGACAGGTGCGGGCCCTCCGGTCGACGATCCGGCCGGACTCACACGGACGAGATTGCTCACCCCGATACTGAGGCCGCTGACCGCAGACGTGAGAGTGAGCTTGGCCTGTCCGTCCGCACCGTGCTTCGACGCATTCGTCAGCGACTCTTGAATGATCCGGAACGCCGCCAGGTCGCACGCCCGGTCCATGTCACGAAGTGGGCCGGTCGCGGTCGTGCGCACCTGAAGACCCGCCGCGGCGAACGTCTCCAGGAGCTCATCGAGTTGTTCCAGCCCCGGCGCAGGCTGAGTGGTGCCCCCGGATTCAGAATCCTCGACGTCGGTCGAGCGCAGCACGCTCAACACCGTCCCCAGCTCGTCCAGCACCGTGCGCGCCGCTTCCTGGACGTGGCCAAGCGACGTGTCCACAGTGCCCGCATCCCGGCCAACCGCCCGGCGAGCGAGGCCCGCATGCACGTTGATCACCGCGATGTGGTGGGCCACGACATCATGCAGCTCACGCGCTATCCGGACCCGCTCCTCGGCGACCAGGGTGCGTGCCTCCTGCTCATAGGTCTCATCCGCCCGACGCGCGCGCTCGGCGAGCGCGGTGACATAGGCCGCTTGGGTACGCACAGCGACCCCGCCGGCGAACGCCAGGGCGGTCCATACCACCACGATCAGCGTCGCGGCCGCGGTGATCGGCCCGCTGACGCCACTCCTGGCCGCGCCGAAGAGCACCGCGGCGCTGACCAGCGCTGCGGTCAGCGAAACGCGGCGCGGCCGCAGGCACGCCACCGTGAACACCGCAATCTCGCACGCGTACCCCAGCGCCGGACTGGCGTTGCCAACCAGCAGGGCAGTGACCGCGCCCAGGAGCGCGACGACCAGCACGGTCAAGGGCCAACGGGCCCGGTAGCGCAACGCGACGCCGACGACTGCCGCGATCGTGACGATGCTCACGGCCCGATTACTCGCGCCGTGCATGACCCCGGCGATGGCTAGCACCGGCACGGAGGCACTGACAACGAGGTTGGCGGCCAGCCCGGCGTTCCCCTGGTCGCCTGGCCCCACGAACCACGGATGCTTGGCACCATCCACGTAGTCGGCTACCGGTCGCGTTCCCATGCCTTGCCCTCGTTCTTGGTTCGTCTGCGTCGCACTGTTGCACAGCGCTGGCCGGGCGGACGCCTGAATCCGGCGATCACGCATCGAACGTGCACGTCACCGGGGCCGCGACCCCGAGCCACCAGGGCCAGCACCGACCCCAGGTCCGGCGTTCGACAAAGCCAAGGCTCTCCGCGGCTCTGCGCTCGGGCATCGTATCGGTCAACACCATCACCGGGTCAAGCGCGGGCTGCGAGTGCTCACGCGCCCACTGCAGCGCCGTGCCAAGTAAAGCAGGATCCCGCATCCGGCTCTGTGACGCCTTCGAGATATCGATCAACAACCACACCGGTTTGACTGACTTCACCTCAGCCAAGAGAACCTCGCCGAACCCGAACACCGGCACGGGAGGAGGTGACGCCGGCCTCCCGACTTGGCGAATGACGTCGCGCAGCACGGAATGCTGCAGCTGCCCCGCAGGGATCGCCGTCACCGCGCAAACAATGGGTCCGCCGTCCACCTGCTCCACCCACAGCGCGCCATGCTCGAACGCGACGTGTGTCAGCAGCAGCCGCGTGGCTTTCGACATCGCCGCGGGCTCCACGCCCACAGGCTCCGGCCCCTCCAATGTGATCCGCGCGATCGCGGGAATGTCCGCCAACCCCGCCCTGCGGATCGAGGGTTGTGCGGACGGGGTCAGGGCCACATCGGGCGCAAGCAGGACCCCGTCCCGGCCCGACCGAGCACCGACATAGGAAGGCAGAAGGGTCGAGGTCGTCATGCTCTCAGTCTGGTCGCGGCTCGGCGGCCTGTCGTCATCCGTTGGCGGGTAGCGCCATACCGCGCTTGCGGTACTGCGGGCTCAATCGCGGCTGGGTGGCCGTTGGGCAGTACTCCCTCAAGGCGTGGCGGAGCTCAGATCCAGCTGATGTGCTGTCGCAGGTAGAGGTACCCGACGAACGCAAACACATCGAGCAGGATGTGGGCCACGACCAGCGGCAGGACGCGACGGGTGCGCTGGAACCACCAGGCGAAAATCAACCCCATCACAAGGTTTCCGGCGAACCCGCCGAGCCCCTGGTAAAGGTGGTAGCTCCCGCGCAGTACCGCGCTCGCCCCCAGCGCCTGACCGTTGGACCAAGCCAGCTGACGCAGCCGGGTCAGCAGATAACCGACGACGACGATCTCCTCGAGTACACCGTTCTGGGCAGCCTGCAACAGTAAGAGGGGCACGCGGTACCAGGTGTCGGGGACATCTACGACGGCCAGGTTGGCGCTCACGCCGAGCTGGTGGGCGGCCCAGACCAGGACTAGGCCGGGTATGCCGATGAGCGCGGCGAACCCCACACCCTGCAGCAGGTCTCTGCCCCAGGGGCGACGGTGAAGGCCGATCCCGAAGCCGGCAGTCCCGGGGTCGCGCGAGAGCAGCACCAGCACCAGCAGCACCGGCATGAGCCCCTGGACAACCC
>CABDZK010000217.1_pt1 | contig 13454 bp, 10 predicted proteins | sample 3132141 | NCBI WGS metagenome assembly CABDZK01 (sample SAMEA5534340, study PRJEB31848) | metagenome | biome: tundra; feature: field; material: soil | place: USA | collected 2013-05 | depth 0.45 m | reverse complement strand
ATCGGAATCCCCCAGCGCACCAGCGCGCCGACGTCCGGCAGCCCGGCGACCGGGGCGGCGAAGGCGCCCCCGAGCAGACCGGCTGGGATGACCACCGCGACGACCACCACAGCCGCCAGGATCAAGGGCAGCTTCTCGGCCTGTGGAGTGAGGCCGGGTGCGGTGGTCATGGCCACACCCTAAACCGAAGTTCCGACTCCGCTGAGGTCGGATCCGCTCTCTGATGACCTGCGTCGAGGCGTAGGAAAGGGGGGTCGGCCCCCCAGAGGAAGGCGTTGCGTCGACCGACAGAATCTGCCGGCCTGAGCTGGCGAGACTCGCAGAGTCCTGAGGTGGCGCAAGGAAGCGATTGGCCATTCATGCCCGTGAGGCTTCATGCAGTCCCAGAACTCCCGATGATCAAGCCAGGACAAGGTCGCTTCTGCTTCGAACGGCCGCCGAATAGTCGTACCGCGTTCAGAGGCAGGGGTGCGCCACACCATCAAGTCCTTACGGGCTTGCTGAGGTATTCACGCTTCAGCAGCAACAGCAACAGCAACAGCATCAGGCTCGAGCCCGCAGCCGAGCGAGCGCTCACCCGGGACAGGGCACGCGTGCGTAGGTTGAGGCCATGACCACTTCGGATGCCACCACTGCAGATGAGAGCCAGTTCCGCCACGATCCGCCCCACGTCGGCGACGAGCGCACGATGTACCAGGGCTGGCTGGAGTTCCATCGCGGGACACTGTTGTGGAAGTGCGCCGGTCTGAGCGACGACCAGCTGAAAACTGCCTCGGTCAGTCCTTCGAGCCTGACGCTTCTCGGCCTCGTGCGACACATGACCGAGGTCGAGCGAGCATGGTTCCGCACCAGGGCTGCCGGTCTCGGGCTGCCTGCTCTGTACTGTCCCGAGGAGGACAGGGACGGAGACTTCGACAACGTCGCCGATGCCGATGCCAAGCAGGACTTGGCGACATACGCAGCTGAGTGCCAGGCCGCTGACGAGGCTGCCCGGGCCAAGTCCTTGGACGACACCTTCGAACGAGGGGGGAACCAGATCTCGTTGCGCTGGGTCTACGTCCACATGATCGAGGAGTATGCCCGTCACAACGGCCATACCGATCTGCTCCGCGAATGCATTGACGGGGCGACCGGCGACTGACCCAGCGCCGGGTAGGGCACCACGACCCTGCCCGCGATCAGGGCAGGGAGTCGACCAGTGCCGCGACCTCGACCCGGGGCCCGCTGTAGAACGGCACCTCTTGGCGGACATGGCGGCGAGTCTCGGAGCCCCGTAGGTGGCGCATGAGATCAACGATGCGGAACAGGTCGTCCGCCTCGAACGCCAGGATCCACTCGTAGTCACCCAGCCCAAATGAGGCGATCGTGTTCGCTCGCACATCCGGGTAGTCGCGCGCCATCTGCCCGTGCTCAGACAGGAGGCCGCGGCGTTCCTCATCCTCCAGGAGGTACCACTCGTAGGAGCGCACGAACGGGTAGACGCAGATGAAGTCCTTGGGGTGTTCGTCCGCCATGAACGCCGGGATGTGCCCCTTGTTGAACTCCGCCGGCCGGTGCAGCGCGGCAACCGACCACACCGACTCAAGGTGCGCGCCGAGCTCGGTGCGGAGCAGCCGGTGGTATGCCGCCTGCACTGTCCGGATGTCCTCGGCATGCCACCAGATCATGAAGTCCGCATCGGCCCGTAGCCCGGCGACGTCATAGACCCCTCGCACGACGACACCCTGCATGGCGACGTCGGCAAAGAGCGTCTCGATCTCGGCGGCGACCTTTTGGCGATCCTGGGGCAATGGGGTCGTCACCTTGAATACCGACCACATCGCGTAGCGGATGCTGTCGTTGATGTCGCGGATCTGGCCTGCGGATGGCTTCGGGGTCATGGCCTCATCCTGTCCGATGGCCTCAGCTGTTCGCAGGTGGGTCACGTGTGTCTACGTCTCGTGACCAAAAGGACACCCCGGGGCGTGGAACGAACGTGGCCGTGCACCTGTCCAAGGAGCATGCCGTTCTTCAAGCGCTCGTCCCCCGGAGATCTGTCATGAAACACGCTTTCACCCACGGCGAGTCCCGACTTACTCGGCCGCTCAGAAGGCTGACCGTCCTGGCGACCCTGTCCGCATTGTTGCTCGCCGGTTGTGCCGGCGGCGGTTCAGCCAGCACCAGCAGCGTGCGAAGAGCAAGTAGTGGTGCTGCTGCCCAGGACAGTGTCGGGGCCAACACTGCTCCCGCAACGAGGAACAACGCACCCGGCGCCCAGTCCACCCCAGGCGCGCTTACCCCAGCACGAGGGCCTCAGTCCGGTGCACCTGTGGTGGGTGTTGGCCCCAGGCTGACCAAGAGCGCGAGCCTCGACCTTCAGGTCAAGAACATCGACACCGCCGCAGCTCAGGTGCGCACGATCGCCGCTGGGCTGCAGGCTCAGGTGCTCAATGAGCAGATCGGAACGGGCGGTCCCATCGGTCCGGTGCCGCCGGCCACCAAACTCGATGTCTTCGGCGGCTTGGGCACCCTGACCCTGTCTGTCCCGGCAGCCACGCTGGACGCCGCGCTGGACCAGCTGGCCAGGATCGGCACGGTGCTGCAGCGGACCCTGTCCACGCAGGACGTCACCGCCCAGTACGTCGACACCGAGAGCCGCCTCAAGACCATGCGCTCCAGCGTCGAGCGCGTGCGTGCCCTGATGGCGCAAGCCAAGGACGTCGGTCAGGTGGTGGCTCTGGAAGGCGAGCTGAGCCAGCGTGAGGCCGATCTGGAGTCGTTGGAGTCACAACAGGCCGCTCTGGCGAACAGTGTCGAGCGCTCCACCTTGACGGTCTCGTTGAGCACGCCCGGGAACCAGCCCGTGACCAAGACCGGTTTCGTCGCCGGCCTGCGCTCCGGCTGGGACGCGTTCGCGGCCTCGGTCACGGGGCTGCTGACCGGCATCGGAGCGGTTCTGCCCTTTGCCGTGTTCTTCGCCCTGGTCGCAGCACCGATTGCGTGGTGGCTGCGCAGGCGCCAGCCAGACTCGGCAAGTCAGATCCAGTGAGGTCGCTGGCTCAGACCAACTGAGTAAGGTCAGCTGGCGGATGCCTCGTGCACCAGCTCGACGACTCGGGTCAGCACGTCGGGGTCGGTGGTCGGCAGGACTCCGTGGCCCAGATTGAAGATGTGCCCCGGCGCCTGCGCGCCCTCAGCCACGATCGACCGGACAGCCTTCTCCAGCGCTGGCCACGGTGCGAACAGCAGCGCCGGGTCCAAGTTGCCCTGCACTGCGTACCGGTCTCCGATGCGGGCGCGGGCATCGGTCAGCGACGTGCGGAAGTCCACGCCCACGACGTCGGCGCCGGCGGCACCTATCGAGGCCAGCAGCTCACCTGTTCCCACACCGAAGTGAATCTTGGGGACATCAAGGTCGGCCACGGCCGACAAGGCCACTGCCGAGTGAGGTTGGACGAAGGTCTCGTAGTCAATGCGGGAGAGAACGCCCACCCATGAGTCGAACAGCTGCACAGCCGACGCCCCGGCCTGTACCTGCACACGCAGGGTCGCCCCGGAGATCTGTGCCAGCCGCGCGCACAGCCCATGCCACAGCTCGGGGTCGCCGTGCATCATGGCCTTGGTGTGTTCATGGTTCTTGGACGGCCCACCCTCAACGAGGTACGACGCGAGAGTGAACGGCGCGCCGGCGAATCCGATCAGAGGGGTGGCGCCCAGCTCGGCGAGGACCATGTGCACGGCCTCAGTGATATACGGGAGGTGCTCGGGCGTCAGCTCCGGAAGACGATCGAGGTCGGCGCGCTCCCGGAACGGCTTGGCCACCACAGGTCCCACCCCGGCGACGATGTCAAGATCGACGCCGACGGCAGCCAACGGAACGACGATGTCGCTGAACAGGATCGCCGCGTCGACCCCGTGGCGGCGCACCGGCTGCATGGTGATCTCGGCGACCAGGTCCGGGCTGCGGCAAGAGTCGAGCATCCCCACGCCCTCGCGCACCTTGCGGTACTCCGGCAGCGACCGACCCGCCTGGCGCATGAACCAGACCGGCGTATACGGCACGCTCTGACGTCGGGCGGCCCGGATCAGGGCACTATCGCGGGGGCTGTTCGGAGGGGACGTCACCTGCAGATTCTCGCATGGGGAGACCACCCCCATCCCGCGGGTCACAGCGCGATGGCGACCACTCCGACCAAGGTCAGCGCGACACCTAAGGACTGGACTCGGCGCAACCGCTCGGCCAGGAGCACTCTGGCCCAGAAGAGCGTGGCGACCGGGTACAGCGAACCCAGAACGCTGGCCACGCTGACCATGCCCCGGGACGAGGCGAAGGCGAAGAGCCCATTGGCGGTGACGTCGCCCAGCCCGATCACCGCGAGCGCCGGCAGGTCCTGCGCGCGGGCGCCGCCGACCGAGCGCAGCACCAGTCCGGCGATGAGGAACACGGTCACGCTGGTGGCTCGCATGCCCCACAGCGTCTCGAGCAACGCGTAGCGTGCCCCGCGATCAAGGCAGTACAGCGCGGTCCCGAAGCACGCCGCGGCGATAATGGCCAGCATCACCGGGCGCGGTGGCACAGCGCCAGTCAGCTCGGGCCCGGAGGCCAGTGCCGCGCCGGCCACAGCCACGGCCATCCCGATCCAGGCGGTGGTGCTCGGATGCTCCCCGGTGAGCAGGCCGAGAAACACCGGCACGAGTGCTCCCAGGGATGAGATCGGCGCGACCACGCCCATCGTTCCCGAGGCCAGTGCGGTGTAGAAGCAGACCAGTCCCAGTGCCCCGGCCACCCCGGCCCCGATCGCCCAAAGCGGGCCGTTGCCGGTGAAAGACGGCGAGAGGCCGGTATTGCGGACCAGCAGGATCAGGCTTAGCGCGACCAAGGCAAAACCCTGAGTGAGGGCTACGACGGCAGGCGGCGCGATGGTCCGGGCCTTGACTCCGGCGAAGAAATCCGAGGTTCCCCAGAACACGCTTGAGGCCAGAGCGAGCAAAGCCAACATCGCAGAACCGTATCTCGGCGTGCCGCGAGTCCTGCGAGGGACCGGCCGACATACCCTTGCGGGGTGGACAGTCGTAGCGTCCCCGGCGAGGACTCGGCCGAATTCGCGCAGGCACTTCGGGACCTGCGCGCAGCTCGGTTACGTCCTGAGGTTCGCCTCACAGAGGTGCCTGCCCCCAGCCGGATTGCCCCGCATGCCGTGGCTGTGTCTGCGGAGATTGTCACCGCCGACGGCCGCGGCCAGGGTGACGAGCTCGCCTCTGGCCGTTTCGTGCTTCTGTACGACCCGTCCGAGCCTGATCCGTGGAACGGGGTCTGGCGAGCAGTCACCTTCGCCCGCGCCGTGTTCGACCCGGAGCTGGCCAACGACCCGATGCTCGGTGCCGTCGGATGGTCGTGGTTGAAGGAAGCGCTGGAGAACCGTGAAGCCACCTACGTGGCCGAAGCAGGAACCGTCACCCGGGTCGTGTCTGAAAGCTTCGCCGGCCTGGCCGAGCGTGGTGCCACGGTGGAGATGGAGATCCGGGCGTCCTGGACACCTACCGGCCCCAACGTCGGTGTGCACCTACAGGCTTGGGCCGATCTGCTGTGCACGGTGGGCGGTCTGCCACCGTTGCCCGACGGTGTCACGGCTCTTCCGCGACAACGTCGCTGATCGCCAGTTGTTGCGCCCGGCTAACCCCCAATACCTGCATGTCAATAGATTGAACCTGTGAGCATCGGATCAAGCGACACCCTAGAACCATCAGATGTGCCTGCCCTGGACATACCAGACACGGAAGCGGCGGAGCGGGTCATGGTGGCCTTGAACATGCCTGCCGAAGGCGTTCCAGACGTCGCTGTGACTGAGCGTGACCTCGTGCGTGCGGCCGAGGCCCTGGCCTCCGGGACCGGCCCGGTGGCCATCGACGCAGAGCGTGCCTCAGGCTACCGCTACGGCCAGCGGGCCTACCTCATCCAGCTCCGTCGCGAGGGTTCGGGCACCTGGCTGATCGACCCGATCGCCTGCCCGGATCTGTCACCGATCGGTGATGTCCTCGCCGCTGTCGAGTGGATCCTGCATGCCGCAACCCAGGACCTGCCTTGCCTTGCCGAGGTTGGTATGCGTCCGACGCGCTTGTTCGACACCGAGCTGGGAGGGCGCCTGGTGGGTCTGCCGAGGGTCGGGCTGGCTGCCGTAGTCGAGCACTATCTCGGCCTCACCCTTGCCAAGGAGCACTCGGCCGTGGACTGGTCGACCAGGCCCCTACCGGAGCCCTGGTTGCGTTACGCGGCCTTGGATGTCGAGGTTCTCGTCCAGGTCCGCGACCTCATGGCAGACGACCTGGTCGCCCAGGCAAAGATGCCTTGGGCCGAGCAGGAGTTTGACGCCCTCACCAGGTTCACCGGTCCCCCGGTCCGACTCGAGCCGTGGCGTCGCACCTCGGGGCTGCACAAGGTCCGCAACCGACGTGGCGCCGCCATGGTGCGCGAGCTGTGGCAGACCCGTGACGCGATAGCCATCGAGAACGACATCGCCCCGGGCCGGATCATGCCGGACGCTGCGCTGGTCGACCTGGCCCTGCGGTCGCCGAAGAGCGATGCCGATATCAGCGATACCGGGGCGAGCCGAGCCTCCAGGTCAGTGCGCCGATACCAACGCGAGTGGCTCGCCGCGCTGGAGCGAGCCCGTCAGCTGCCCGAGGCGGATCTTCCCGCTCTCACCGTGCGCGCAGACGGCCCACCGCCGGCGAGAGCCTGGGCCGACCGTGATCCGGTTGCCGCCGCCCGTCTGGTTCAGGCCCGCACAGCGCTGAGCGAGTTCGCCCAGGCCCACAGCATCCCCGTCGAGAACCTGCTGTCTCCGGACCTCCTGCGCCGGACGCTGTGGACTCCCCCGGCCGAACCGACGCTGGAGTCCATCTCCCAGTCCTTGCTCAAGCTGGGGGCCCGTCAGTGGCAGATCGACATCGCGGGGCCCATCGTTGAGGAGGCCATCAACCGACCCGTCACGGTGGGGGTTACCAGCGAAGTTACTGACGGGTAGCATCACTGTTCGAAGGTCACTCTTCGATCCATCACAGTTCTCCTCAGGGAAGGCTCCCCGTGTCCCGCACTCTGCGTGAAGTCGTGTTTGTCGAAGGCGTCCGCACCCCGTTCGGCAAGGCTGGTGACAAGGGCATGTACGCCCAGACCCGCGCCGACGACCTGGTCGTCAACTGCATTCGCGAACTGCTTCGCCGCCATCCCGAGCTTCCACCTGAGCGGGTCGAGGAGGTCGCCATCGCGGCGACCACCCAGATCGGCGACCAGGGTCTGACTCTGGGCCGGGTGGCGGCGCTGCTCGCTGGGCTGCCCAATACCACCCCGGGTTACTCCATCGACCGGATGTGCGCCGGCGCGATGACCGCGGTGACCAACGTGGCCTCAGCCATTGCCTTTGGGTCGGCGCAGGTCGCTATCGCCGGCGGAGTCGAGCACATGGGACGCCACCCGATGGGCGAGGCGGTTGACCCCAACCCGCGGATCTTCGCCGAGAAGATCGTGGACCCGTCAGCGCTTTCGATGGGCTCGACCGCAGAGAACCTCCACGACCGCTACCCTGCGCTGACCAAGGCGCGCTGCGACGCCTACGCCGTCGCCAGCCAGAGCAAGCTGGCGAAGGCTTATGCCGACGGCAAGATCCAGCCTGACCTGGTTACGGTCGCCACCCGCCACACCGAGCTCGGCTATGGCACCGCTGACGAGCCTCCGCGCCCCGGCACGACCATCGAGGACCTCGCCGGGCTGAAGACGCCTTTCCGTGCCCACGGCAAGGTCACCGCCGGCAACAGCGCGGGTCTGACCGACGGGGCCGCCGCCTGCATCGTGGCCTCGGCGGATGCGGCCGCAGAGCTCGGCCTGCCCGTGCGGATGCGCCTGGCTGCATACGCCTTCGTCGGCGTGGAGGCTGAGGTCATGGGGATAGGGCCAGTGCCCGCGACCGAGAAAGCCCTCAAACAGGCCGGCCTGAGCATCGCGGACATCGGCCTCATGGAGCTGAACGAGGCTTTCGCCGTCCAGGTTCTCGCCTTCCTGGACCATTTCGGCATCGCCGACGATGACCCCCGGGTGAACCTGTACGGCGGCGCGATTGCCACCGGTCACCCCCTGGCCAGCTCTGGGGTGCGCCTGATGACCCAGCTCGCCCGCCAGTTCGAGGAGAACCCACACGTGCGCTACGGCCTCACCGCCATGTGCATCGGCATCGGCATGGGCGGAGCAGTGATCTGGGAGAACCCTCACCACGGCGACTACGGCAAGGAAGTCGAGATGACGAGCGACACAACCCAGGGAGTGCTGGCCTGATGAACACCGACTTCACTGCCCTGTTCCCGGACGAGGTCATCACCATGGCTCTGGCGCGCGACATCGCCCTGCCCGGTGGCGCCGGCACGTTCGTGCTGATCACGCTGGACAACGGCTTCGACCACACCAAGCCCAACACCTTCGGCCCGGCCACCCTTTCCGGCTTGGCCGGCGTTCTCAGCATCCTGCACGCCCGGGCTGAGGCCGGTGAGATCGTCGGGGTCGGCGTGACCGGCAAGCCGTTCATCTTCGCGGTCGGCGCAGACCTCACGGGCATCCCCAGGGTGAGCACGCGGGAACAGGCCCTGGACATCGGCCGGCTGGGGCACCAGACGTTCGAACAGCTTCGCATGCTCCCGGTGCCGACGTTCGCGTTCGTCAACGGCGCGGCCATGGGTGGCGGTGTCGAGATCGCGCTCAGCGCGGCATACCGGAGCATCTCTGCGGGCGCGGGCGCCGTTGCGCTGCCCGAGTGTTTCCTGGGTCTGGTGCCAGGCTGGGGCGGCTGCTACATGCTGCCGAACCTCATCGGCGCCGAGCTCGCCCTCAAGGTGATTATCGAGAACCCTCTGAACACCAACCGCATGCTCAAGGGACCGCAGGCCTTCGGGCTCGGGATCGCCGACGTGATGTTCGAACCGGCCACCTTCTTGGAGGACTCGCTGTCGTGGGCCGGCGAGGTGATCACCGGGCGGACCGTCGTGAACCGTCCCGAGATCGATCGCGACGCGAGCACCTGGCGCAGTGCGGTAGCGGCAGCCAAACAGCTGGTCAAGGCCAAGACCGGTGGCGCCGCGCCCGCACCGCTGCGCGCTCTCGAGCTGGTCTCCGCAGCCCGCGACGCCACCCGCGAGGAGGCGTACGCCGCCGAGGACAACACCGAGGCGGACCTGTTGATGGGCGACGAGCTGCGTAGCAGCCTGTACGCCTTCGACCTGGTACAGAAGCGCGCCAAGCGCCCCGCGGGGGCACCCGACCGCTCTCTGGCACGTCCGGTCAGCAAGGTCGGCATTGTCGGAGCAGGCCTGATGGCAAGCCAGCTGGCCATGCTGTTCGCCCAGCGACTCGAGGTCCCGATCGTGATGACCGACCTCGATCAGTCTCGGGTGGACAAGGGCGTCGGCTACGTCCACGCAGAGGTCGACAAGCTGCTGGGCAAAGGTCGGATCAGCCCTGACCGGGCGAACCGGCTCAAGGCCCTGGTGAGTGGGTCCACCAGCAAGGATGGCTTCGCCGACGCCGACTTCGTCATCGAGGCGGTGTTCGAGGAGATCAAGATCAAGAAGCAGGTGTTCGCCGAGGTTGAGGCGGTCGTGGGCGCCAGCTGCGTGTTGGCGACCAACACCTCCTCGCTGTCGATAACCGAGATGGCCGCGGATCTGAAGCACCCCGAGCGGGTCGTCGGCTTTCACTTCTTCAACCCGGTCGCGGTGATGCCGTTGCTCGAGATCATCCGGGGTGCAGCGACCGACGACGCCACTCTTGCGACGGCATTCGCCACCGGCAAGACGCTGAAGAAGACAACGATCCTGGCCAAGGACTCGCCGTCCTTCGTCGCGAACCGGATGCTGGGACGATTCCTGGGCGAGGTGGGCCGGATCGTGGATGAAGGCACCCCCATGCAGGTCGCTGACGGCGCCTTCGCCGGAGTGGCTCCGATGCCCCCGTTCGTGCTTCTGGGCATGGTCGGTCCCGCGGTCGCACTGCACAACAACGAGACGCTGCACGACGCCTTCCCGGCGCGTTTCTACGTGCCGCAGGCTCTGCGCCGACTGGTCGCCGCGGGCAAGTCCGGTTTCTACGTCTATCCCGACGGCAAGCCGGTCCCCGACCCCGAGGTTGCCGCTGTGATGGAAACGCCGACCAACCCGGTAGTCCTCGAATCCAGCCAGGTTCGCGAGCAGGTGCTCTCGGCCATGGCGCAAGAAGCCCGGCTGATGCTCGACGAGGGTGTTGTCGCGGCTCCGATGGACATCGACCTCGCCCTGATCACCGGAGCAGGGTTCGCATTCTGGAACGGCGGGCTCACGCCCCTGCTGGATCGTTGCGGCATCTCCGAGAAAGTCAATGGGAAGCGCTTCCTGCCCCCGGGTGTGGCCAGCGTTCCGGCCTGATCCGGCCATCGCCACACGGTGCTGGGTGCGCTCGCCCAGGACCGTAGCCGACGCGCCCGGACGCCATTTCTGGGCTGACCGAGTGCGAGTGATCTATGGTTGCAGGCATGCGTGACGACTATCCGGCCCGAATCGGCACCCTGATTCGGGACGCCCGACGTCACCAGGGGCTGTCCCAGAGCGACCTCGCCGAGCTGTTGGGCACCAGTCAGAGCGCCATAGCGCGAATCGAGCAAGGCAAGCAGAACCTGAGCCTGGAGATGCTGGCGCGCATCGGCACGAGTCTGGACTCGGAGTTCGTCTCCTTGGGCCACTCGGGTGCCCAGCACCTTCGCATCGTCGGCGGGACAAAGCTCTCCGGGGCGATCGACGTCAAGACCAGCAAGAACGCCGCCGTCGCACTGTTGTGCGCATCGCTGCTCAACCACGGGCGCACCACGTTCCGTAGCCTGGCCCGCATCGAGGAGGTCAACCGGATCGTCGAGGTGCTGATCAGCATCGGCGTCAAGGCCCGATGGCTGCCTGACAGCAATGACCTCGAAATCACCCCACCGGCCCGCCTCAACCTCTCAGGAATGGACCTCGAGGCAGCACGCCGCACCCGCACCGTCATCATGTTCCTGGGGCCCCTGCTGCATGAGTTCAACGAGTTCCGCCTGCCCTATGTCGGCGGGTGTGATCTCGGCACCCGCACCGTCGACCCGCACCTGAACGCCTTGAGGGCGTTTGGCCTTAACGTCAACGCCAAGACTGGCTTCTACGACGCCAAGGTCGACCGCTCGGTCAGCCCCAGCTCGGCAATCGTGCTGACCGAGCGCGGCGACACCGTGACCCAGAACGCGATCATGGCCGCGGCCAGGCACGACGGGGTCACCGTTATCCGCAACGCCAGCCCGAACTACATGGTCCAGGACGTCTGCTTCTTCCTGGGGAAGCTGGGAGTGGAGATTGAGGGGATCGGCACCACCACGCTGACCATCCACGGCCGGCCCAGCATCAACCTCGACGTCGAGTTCTATCCGTCGGAGGACCCGATCGAGGCGATGAGCCTGCTAGCCGCAGCGGTCGTCACAGAGTCCGCCATCACCATCCGCAGGGTGCCCATCGAGTTCATGGAGATCGAGCTCGCACTGCTCGAGGGCATGGGCATGAAGTATCTGATAACCCCTGAGTACCGCTCCGCCAACGGGCTGACCCGGCTGGTCGACCTGACCACCATCGCGGGACCACTGATGGCCCCCGTCGACAAGATCCACCCGATGCCGTTCCCGGGTCTGAACATAGACAACCTGCCCTTCTTCGCCATCATCGCGGCCAGCGCGACCGGTGTGACGATGATCCACGACTGGGTCTATGACAACCGTGCGATCTATCTCACCGAGCTCACCAAGGTTGGCGTCAAGGTTCAGCTGCTGGACCCGCATCGGGTGTTGATCACCGGACCCACGCGCTGGCGTGCAGCCGAGGTCATCTGCCCGCCTGCGCTTCGCCCGGCAGTAGTCATCCTGGTGGCGATGCTGGCGGCGCCAGGCACCTCGGTCCTGCGTAACGTCTACGTCATCAATCGCGGTTACGAGGACCTGGCGACGCGGCTCAACGCGCTCGGCGCCACCATTGAGACCTTCCGCGACATCTGATCCTGCCCCGACCTAGTTCGGTCATCGGCTCCGGGTCAGGGCCGCGCCCAGCGAGGTCGCAATGGCGTCCGGGGTCAGCCCGATCTGGTCCAGCACCTGGCTGCGTGACCCGTGGTGCAGGAACTCCTTGGGTATGCCGTAACAGTGGACCGGCGCTGTGCGCCCGGCCTGGCTCATGGCCAGGGTTACCGCCGATCCGATGCCACCTGAGACCAGGTTGTCCTCAATGACCGCAACAGCCTTGACATCGCCGGCTGCCGCGATCAGATCGGGGCTGACCGGAAGCACCCAGCGGGGGTCGACCACACGCACCGAATGTCCCTGGGCTTCAAGCTTTTCGGCCACGCTGACTGCCGTGGCGGCCATGGCGCCGACGCCCACGATCAGCAGATCCACAGTGTCCGGGCCGGTTTCGCGCAGGACGTCGAGGCAGCCTAGCTGACGCACCCGGGCAACTGGTTCAGCGACGTTTCCCTTGGGGAATCGCAACACCGTGGGCCCGTCCGAGATCTCGACCGCCTCGCGCAGCTGTTGGCGCAGCTGAGAGCCGTCGCGAGGTGCAGCCAGGCGAAGACCAGGCACCACCGAACAGATCGTCATGTCCCACATGCCGTTGTGGGAGGCACCATCTGTACCGGTGATACCTGCACGGTCCAGCACCACGGTAATACCGGACTTGTGCAGCCCGGCATCCATCAACAGCTGGTCAAAGGCCCGGTTGAGGAAGGTGGCATAGACGGCCACCACCGGATGCAAGCCGGCGAAGGCGAGCCCGGATGCCATCGTGACGGCATGCTGCTCGGCGATCCCCACATCAAAGACCCGATCCGGGAAACGAGCCGCGAACTTGTCCAGGCCGACCGGGATCATCATCGCCGCGGTCACCCCCACGACGTCCGGCCGCCTCGCACCGATCTCGCACATCTCGTCACTGAACTCGTCGGTCCAGATACGACCGCCTTCGGCGAATGACAGGCCGGTTTCCGGGTTGATGACACCGACTGCGTGGAACCGGTCGGCCTCGTTCTCACGGGCAGGCGCGTAGCCGCGGCCCTTCTGGGTGATCACATGGACCAGAACCGGGCCGCCGAACGCGCGAGCCTTGCGCAACGCCGACTCGAGCGCCTGCTCGTCATGGCCGTCGACCGGGCCGAGGTACTTCAGCCCAAGATCCTCGAACATGCCCTGGGGCGCGACGATGTCCTTCAGGCCTTTCTTCATCCCGTGCAGCGTCTCGTACATCGCCGAGCCCACGACGGGGGTGCGCGTCAGCGTGTTCTTGCCCCAGTCCAGGAAGCGTTCGTAGCCACGGGTTACCCGCAAGGTCGTGAGGTAGTCGGCCAAGCCGCCGGTCGTCACGGCATAGGAGCGCTCGTTGTCGTTGACGACGATGACCAG
>CABDZK010000213.1_pt1 | contig 13727 bp, 11 predicted proteins | sample 3132141 | NCBI WGS metagenome assembly CABDZK01 (sample SAMEA5534340, study PRJEB31848) | metagenome | biome: tundra; feature: field; material: soil | place: USA | collected 2013-05 | depth 0.45 m | reverse complement strand
GATCCAGGCGGGCGAGCAGGACGTCGTGCTCCTGGGTGCCACCGGCACAGGCAAGTCGGCCACCGCTGCCTGGTTGATTGAGAAGGTCCAACGCCCGACGCTGGTCATGGCGCCGAACAAGACCCTGGCGGCGCAGCTGGCCAACGAATTTCGTGAGCTGCTGCCGGACAACGCCGTCGAGTACTTCGTCAGCTACTACGACTACTACCAGCCAGAGGCGTACATCGCGCAGACTGACACCTATATCGAGAAGGACTCCTCGATCAACGACGAGGTGGAACGCCTGCGGCACAGTGCCACCAACTCCCTGCTGACCAGGCGCGACGTCATCGTGGTGGCCTCCGTGTCCTGTATCTACGGCCTGGGCACCCCGCAGGAGTACGTCGACCGGATGGTCCGGCTCAAGGTCGGCGCCCAGCTCGTGCGCGACGACCTGCTGCGCCAGTTCGTCCAGATGCAGTACACCCGCAACGATATTGCGTTCACCAGAGGCACTTTTCGGGTGCGCGGCGACACCGTGGAGATCATCCCGGTGTACGAGCAGCTGGCGATCAGGATCGAGTTCTTCGGCGACGAGATCGAGCGCATCTACACCCTGCACCCGCTCACGGGCGAGATCGTGCACGAGGAGCAGGAGATGTACGTCTTCCCCGCGACGCACTACGTGGCCGGCCCTGAACGGATGGAGCGGGCTGTGCGTGGTATCGAGGCTGAGCTCGAGGAACAGCTGGCCGCTTTCGAGAAGCAGGGCAAGCTGCTCGAGGCCCAACGGCTGCGGATGCGTACGACCTATGACCTGGAGATGATGCGTCAGGTCGGCTCCTGCTCGGGTATCGAGAACTACTCGTTGCATATCGATGGTCGGGCGCGCGGGTCTGCACCCAACTGCCTGCTCGACTACTTCCCCGAAGACTTCCTACTGGTCATCGATGAGTCGCACGTCACCGTGCCTCAGATCGGCGCCATGTACGAGGGTGACATGTCCCGCAAACGCAACCTGGTCGACTTCGGGTTCCGGTTGCCCAGTGCCATGGACAACCGGCCGTTGCGTTGGGATGAGTTCCTGGGGCGGACCGGGCAGACGGTCTACATGTCGGCAACTCCGGGGCCCTATGAGCTGGCCAAGGGCGATGGCGTGGTCGAGCAGATTATCCGCCCGACCGGGCTGGTCGATCCCCAGATCGTCCTCAAGCCGACCAAGGGCCAGATTGACGACCTGTTGCACGAGATCGGCGAACGCACTGCTAAACACGAGCGGGTTCTGGTCACCACGTTGACCAAGAAGATGGCCGAGGACCTGACCGACTATCTGATGGACAAGGGCGTGCGGGTTCGTTACCTCCACTCGGAGGTCGACACGTTGCGACGTGTCGAGCTGTTGCGCGAGCTGCGGATGGGGGAGTATGACGTCCTGGTCGGCATCAACCTGCTGCGTGAGGGCCTGGATCTGCCTGAGGTCTCGCTGGTGAGCATTCTGGACGCCGACAAGGAGGGTTTCCTGCGCTCCGCCCGAAGCCTGATTCAGACCATCGGCCGCGCCGCTCGCAACGTCTCCGGTGAGGTCCACATGTATGCCGACAAGGTGACACCCTCCATGGAGCAGGCGATCGACGAGACCACCCGGCGGCGCGCCATCCAGGTTGCGTACAACCTGGAAAGGGGTCTGGACCCTCAGCCTCTGCGCAAGAAGATCGCGGACATCACCGACCTGCTCGAGCGCGAGGACGCCGACACGGAGGCTCTGCTGGGCAGCAGCCGGTCCCAGTCGCGCGGCAAAGCCCGTGGCGGCGCCGGCGGACGAGGTGCCCTGGTTGCTGACATCGGGGTGTCCAGCGGGCGGCTGGCCGAGATGCCTGCTGCGGACCTGGCCAATCTCATCCAGGAGCTCACCGCGCAGATGCACCAAGCGGCCTCAGACCTGCACTTCGAGCTCGCCGCCCGGCTACGAGATGAGCTGGGTGATCTCAAGAAGGAGCTGCGGCAGATGAACGAGGCGACTCGTTGAGCCCGATATCAACCCACCTCGCCGACGCTTACGTGGCAGCGCGGAAGTGCCGAGGATCAACGCGCGCTACAGGTTGAGCCTGTAACTCTGGGATACTGTTCGTACACGGAGGGGAGTATCCCCACGCGGTGTCCTCGTCAACACGGATGAGCGGGCCAGTGAGCCTGTCTTTTCCCGGGGAGCCGGTCTGCCATCAGGGCGGGAGAGACCTTCGGCCACTTGCTGATGCACCGTGACCGGAAGGCGCCGCCCGATGAATGTTCCGCTGTGGGTCTGGATCCTCACGATCGGCCTGACCACGGCGGTTCTGCTCGTGGATGTTGTGATCATCGGTCGCCGACCACACGTCCCGTCAATGGCCGAAGCTGCGCGCTACCTCGCCATGTATGTGATTCTCGCCGTCCTGTTCGGACTGGGCGTGTGGCACTTCTCGGGGGCCGAGTACGCGGCCCAGTACTATGCCGGCTGGCTGACCGAGTACAGCCTGAGCGTCGACAACCTGTTCGTCTTCCTGATCATCATGGCCAAGTTCGGTGTCCCTGAGAAGCTCCAGCAGTCTGCCTTGATGGTCGGCATTGTGATCGCCCTGATCCTGCGCGGTGCCTTCATCGCCGTTGGGGCCGCAGCCATCAACGAGTTCTCCTGGATCTTCTACGTCTTTGGCGCCTTTCTCATCGTCACCGCCGTCAACCTGGCCAGGGAAGGGGACAGCGATGACGACGAGTTCGAGCAGCACCGCGTCCTGAAGTGGATCGAGACCCGGTTCCCGGCCACCGACCAGTGGCAGGGCGCCAAGCTTTTCATCAAGGAGAACGGAAGCCGCATCATCACGCCGATGTTCGTCGTCGTCCTCGCGCTGGGCACCACCGACCTGCTTTTTGCGCTGGACTCAATTCCTGCGATCTTCGGCCTGACCCAGCAGGCCTTCCTGGTGTTGACCGCCAATATCTTCGCGCTGATGGGTCTGCGCCAGCTCTACTTCCTTATCGGCGGTCTGCTCAAACGCCTGGTCTATCTGGGCATCGGTCTGGCCATCCTGCTCGCATTCATCGGTGTCAAGCTGATCCTGCATGCGGCGCATGTCAACCGGCTGCCGTTCATCAACGGAGGGAAGACTGTGCTGGGTGCTCCAGAAATCTCAATCGGTCAGTCACTTGCGGTCATCGTCGCGATCCTGGCGATCACGACGATCGCGAGCCTGCTCAAGACCCGTAAGGATAACTCGGCCACCACGGACCTCTGATGTACGTCCGGTAAGCGCCAAGGATGGTGCGCGAGGGACCTCATTGGTTCGTGGTCTCTGCCAAAGCTTCGGGTGCAGGCGGCACGGACCTCCTGCCCGTCACGAGCCCACTGGCTGCCACGACGCACGCCATACCCAGCAGCTGGGGCGCGCTGAGCTGTTGGCCAAGCACAAGTAGCCCGGCCAGGGCGGCCACAGCCGGTTCGAGGCTGAGCAGGATGCCGAAGACGTGGGCGGCCAGTCGCCGCAGGGCGATCAGCTCCAGAGAGTAGGGCAGCACCGACGACAGAACAGCGATTGTGGCACCCCGCCAGAGCGCGTCAGGGGTCCACATCGCCGAGCCTGCGGTGATCACTGCGGCCGGTGCGACCAGGACGGCCGCGATCGTCATGGCGATGGCCAGCCCGTCCAGCTGGGCGAACCGCGCCCCCGTACGAGCGCTGAAGATGATGTATCCCGCCCACGCGGCGCCTGCCGCCAGGGCGAGCCCCAGACCGGCTAGGTCGATCTGCGCCCAGGGCGTGCCGCCGATCCCGGAGATCAGGGCGACCCCCACCGCCGCACCGGCCACGGCGAGCAGATCCTTGCGACGGTGCGACAGGACGGTTGCCAACACCAGGGGACCGATGAACTCGATGGTGACGGTCACGCCGATGGGTATGCGTGCCAGCGCGCCGTAGAAGAAGAGGTTCATCATCGCCAGGATCGCGCCGAATGCGGCGACCACCAGCCAGTCCGTGGTGGTTCGGCCTCGCAGTCGTGGCCTGAGGATCACGAGCAGCACGGTTGCCGCAATGGTCAGTCGCAACGTCACCGAACCGAACACGCCGATCAACGGGATCAGCGTGGCTGCCATGGCCCCACCGAACTGGACCGAGATGATGGCTGCCAGCACCAGCAACGGTGCGGGGACCCGGCGGGTCAACGTGTTCTCCCGGTTGGCGGTGGCAGCAGCGGCAGCCGGCCGGCCCCGATGAGCGTGTTCTGTCGCGCCGGGGTGAGTGGTTCCTCGATGACCATCGAGCCTGTCTGGGGGGCGTGCAGCATGGCGCCGGGCCCAGTGACAATGCCGACGTGATGTGCTCTCTTGCCCCAGCGGGCGAAGAAGAGGAGGTCGCCCGGGTTGGCCTCGTCTGCGGGGATGTGCTCGCATGCGTCGTACTGGTCGGCGGTGTCTCGGGGGACGACCACGCCAAGTCGACGCAGGCTCAGGTGGACCAGACCCGAGCAGTCCATTGCCGCATCGCACATCCCGCCCCACAGGTAGTGGACCCCGCAGTGTGTGCGCGCCACCGCGATGAAGGCCTGTGCGTCTGCTCCAGCCCCGGGGCGGTCGGCTGCGGGCGCCGGCTGCGGGCAGTCGGGGATCTTCTGGCCGATGTGCTCGGCGAGCACCCACCTGGGATAGCCCCGTGCATCCAGGCTGCTGGGCTGCATCGGCGCGGCTATCTGGAGCCAGCGCCGTCCGGCCGATCCTGCTGCCCGGCCATCAGGACCGCCGGTGATGAGCACGGGCTCGCCGCATTCGAGCTGCGTGAGCACCCGCCCGGGCAGGCCGCGCCGCGCCCCGGCGCAATCCAGGTCAGCCAGCCAGGGGTCCACATCGGGTAGTGGCGCAGTTGCCCACCCGTCCACGTCGCGGGGGGCCGTCGGGCTGGTCCAGAGCGTGGTGACGGGAACTGTGACGTACGCGCGGCTGCACATGTTCTGCATCGTCACATGTGCGGGCGCTGTCTGCTGACCCGGATCAGCGACAAAGGCAGAACGGATGCCCAGCCGGGTCCGCATAGACCCTGAAACCGCTGGTCTGGCCAGGCTCGGGTTCGCTCGTCGGCGAGAGGGCAGTGGCCCCCAGGGCGAGCGCGCCCTGGTGAGCTGCGACGAAGTCGTCCACCGTCAGGTCGAGGTGAAGCTGTTGCGGCGCCCCGTCCGGCCATCGGGGAGCCACGTAGTTGGTGGCGCGCTGAAAGGCCAGCGAGACCCCTGACCCGTCGCCGCGAAGGCTCTGCCATGAGTCGTCTCCATCGTCGGCGATCTCCTGGCCCAGCAGGCCGGCGTAGAACTCGGCCAGAGCGTAGGGATCAGGACAGTCGAGCACAACCGTGTCGAAGCGGCCGACGGCGACACGCTGCGATGGGGTGCTCATACGACGCAACCCATCGGACCAGGCGGCGCGGAGGTGGTTGCCGACGTAGCGCCGGCGCAAGCACGAACGCGGACCAGAGCCAGAAGGTGTGTGACGGCATTCCGGCGACGCGATGGGTGTTGGGTTGGGTCCGCTTGGGCGAGCTGGGCTGCGGTTGTTCGCTCGTGGCGACGGGCATTGGCCTGCACGTCGCGGATGTGCTGATCGGTCAGAGCCTGATAGATCTGGTAGGGAAACACGGTGATCTCCTCGGATTGTCCGGTCATCGATGTCGATAACCGCTTAAACCAGAATGCCAGTTACGGAAACGTGGCGCAACCGCCTATTTTGCTACACTGGTTACGTGCCAGCGACCAACGACCTCGCCCGTCTCGATGTGTGCGGTGACCCCGCAGACCTGATCGTGTGCTTCCTCAATACGTTGGACGTCGAGGACGGCACAGATGCGATCGACACTCTCGACGGCTGGGCGGCATGGCTTTCGGACCAAGGCCTGGATGGGCGCTTCGGAACACAAGATTGCGGTGAGCTCGAACGGGCGCGCGAGCTGCGTGGCGACCTGCGGGCTCTTGCCAGTGGCGAGCAGCATGCTCAGGGGCGGCAGGTCGACATACAGGTGGCGTTGACGGTTGACGGCCAGGTCGAGCTGAGCGCACCCACGGCTGTCGGATTCCTGGCAGCGGCCGCAGCAAAGGTCGCCATCCAGGAGCGGATCGACCGGGTCAAGATCTGCCCGGCGGACGACTGCCGGTGGGCGTTCTACGACACCTCGCGGAACCGTTCGCGACAGTGGTGCTCGATGAAGGTGTGCGGCAACAGGGCCAAGGCACGCGCCCATCGTCAACGCAGCTCACCGGCCTGAGCTGGCGCTACCAGCCCCGCTGGCGCCACTCCTGCAGATGCGGGCGTTCGGCGCCAAGCGTGGTGTCCGCCCCATGGCCGGGGTAGATCCAGGTGTCATCGTCGTAGACGTCGAAGATCCGGGTCTGGACGTCGTCCAGCAATGAGGCGAAGAGCTCGGGGTCCTTCTGCACGTTGCCGACGCCGCCCGGAAACAGGGCGTCGCCGGTCCAGATGTGGGTGTGCCCCTGCGGATCGTCGTAGGCCAGCGCTACCGATCCTGGTGTGTGCCCGCGAAGGTGGATGACGTCCAGCGTGATCTTTCCGAACTCGAGCGTGTCACCGTGCGACAGACGTCGAGAGGGTGTGACAGGCAGGGCGTCCGCGTCCGCCGCCCCTGCCGCAGTCGTCTTCGCCTTCGTCGACTCCACCACCTTGGCCAGCGCACGGTGGTGGTCCCAGTGCTGGTGGGTCGTCACGATGACGTCCAGCCCGGCGCCGCCCTCGGCCACCAGCGACATGATCCGGGTGGGATCGTCAGCCGCGTCGATGAGCAGCTGTGCGCCCGTGCGAGCGCAGGTCAGGAGATAGACGTTGTTCGCCATCGTTGAGACGCTCGCCTTGCGAATCGTCAGCAGCGGCAGGTCACGTCGATCGCTGGGGCCGCCAGAAAACACATCACCGGTGTAGGTCATGGGCCACATCCTCTCAGCGTCCTGGCGACTTCGCCCACATCAACCCCAGGCCGGCAGCTCCGGCAGGGGTTCCTGGCTGGAGACCCCGGCTCCATCACCTCGTGCGAGCCAGAGCAACAGCGCGGAGTTCGTCCCGGTGACCTCCTGGGTGCCCTCTGCCATCGACCACGTGTCGCCATTGTCACTGCGCAGCGTGACCGCGGGCACCGCACTGGCGCGGTTCATCCGCTGGATGGCATTGCTGATGGCCCGTTTGACGAACCGGGGGTCGGCGTCGGCGAACGTGTAGCCGGCGTTCAGGTCGACGTGATGGAACACCACCTCCAACAGCCGAAGGGTCGGTAGCTGCCCGCCGAGTGCTTTGCGCCCTGCTCGCATCTCGACTTCGAAATGCTCGGGTGGCCCGGCCAGGCCCGCGGCCGCTGAGGCAAACCGCGCCGCGGACTCCTTGACATCGGTGAAGATCTCTTGGGCGCTGCGGGTAGAGCCGGCGATGATGTCAGCATCTCGCGCCTGCGGGGAGGCGTACATCGCAACCGGTTTGCCCGTTCTGGCCCAGCTGACAAGGTTCCCCAACGCATCTGCGTTGCGGGCGATGTGTGCGAGCACGTGGGCACGGGTCCACCCCTTGCACAGGCTGGCCGCCCGGATGCTCTCGTCGTCCAGAGTCGCTGCTGTCCCCACCAGCAGGGCGGTCTCATGAGCCAGCAGCGCGAGGTTGTCGGACAGGTGTGATGAGTCGGTCACCAGATTGCCTTTCTTTCGGAAGGGGCCTCTTCGAACAGGGCCTTCTCGGCGTCCTGGAGAGCGTGGGCGGCGCCGATCAACGCCAGGTGGGAGAAGGCCTGCGGGAAGTTGCCGACCATCCGGTCATCGACCGGGTCGTACTCCTCGGACAGCAGGCCGACATCATTGGCCAGGGCCACGAGCCGTTGCATGAGGGCGTGACCCTCCTCGATGCGTCCACTCATGGCGTAGGCACTGACCAGCCAGAAGGAACAGGCCAGGAATGGATGCTCGTCGCCTGGCAGGCCGTCCAGTCCCGCGTCGGTGCGGTAGCGCAGCACGAGGCCGTCGAGCAGGAGCTCCTGCTCGACGGCGCGGACGGTTCCCAGGAACCGGGGGTCGTCCGCGGGCAGGAACCCGACGCTGGGCAGCAGGAGAAGTGAGGCGTCCACCTCTGTTGTGTCGTAATGCTGGGTGAAACAACCCTTCTCCTCGTTGTACCCCGCGACATCACCTCGTCGTACACCTTGGTGCGCAGCTCGCGCCATTTCTGCACCGGACCCTGCAGCCACTGCTGCTCCACGGCCTTGATGGCGCGATCGAAGGCAACCCACACCATGACCCGTGAGTGGGTGAAGTAGCGGAGCTGGTTGCGGAACTCCCACAGCCCGTTGTCCGGCTCCGTCCAGTGGTCGCACAGGTTACGGATCAGGGCGAGCTGAAGTGCCCAGGACTCGGGGGAGTCTTCGAGGCCCTGCTGGCGAGCCAGGTCGAGGGCAATCATCACCTCTCCCAGGACGTCGGTCTGAAGCTGGCCGACCGCCTCGTTCCCGATCCGAACAGGACGCGAGTTCTCGTACCCCCCCAGATGACTCAGCTCCTTCTCGGGCAGGTTCCGGGACCCGTCGACGGCGTACATGATCTGCATGTCCTCGGGGTCTCCTGCTACCGCGCGTAGCAGCCAGTTGCGCCACAGCGCGGTCTCGTCCTGGTATCCGGATCGCAGCAGCGCCTCCAGCGTCAGCGAAGCGTCGCGAAGCCAGCAGTAGCGGTAGTCCCAGTTGCGAGAGCCACCGAACTGTTCCGGCAGGGACGTGGTGGGGGCAGCCACGATGCCTCCGGTCTCACGGTCTGTCAGGATCCGTAGCACTAGCAACGAGCGCACCACGGACTCGCGATAGGGCCCGTCGTAGTCGCAGCGAGCGGCCCCTTCGTCCCAGTGCGCAATGGTCGGTCCGACGCCTTCGTTCGCGCCCAGGGGCGCAGGGGCGCTGTGATGTAACCTGAACCACGTCATGGTGAATGTCATCTGCTGCCCCGCTGAGACGTCGAACTCGTCCTCATGACGGGTGCCGACCGCATGCGGCAGACGCGACCCGCGCAGCACCACCATGTCTGGTCCGGCGATAGCCGAGATCACCGCGCCGGCGCCGATCTCCGGGCTGTCCGCACGACGCATGACCCACGGCCGGACCTTGCCGAAGTCGAACCGGACCACCCACTCGTGATTCATGCGCACGGTTCCGCGGACCCCCTCGACCCGTCGCACGATGTCGGCTCGGCCTTCGCCCAGGGGCATGTAGTCGGTCACCCGGACTACCCCGGTCGGCGTCTCATGGGTGGTCTCCAGGACGAAGCTGTTGCCCAGATACCTGCGGGTGGTCCTGGTCGGCCCGTTTGGCCCCAGCAACCAGTGACCGTTGTCCCGGGTGCCCAGCAGCGCGGCGAAACAGGCGGGAGAGTCGAAACGTGGCAGGCAAAGCCAGTCGATGGAGCCGTCCCGCCCGACCAGTGCTGCGGTGTCCATGTCGCCGAGTACGGCGTAATCCTCGATGGGCAGAGCCATCACCCCACCGTATGCGGTGTCGTCAGTGGGTGCACATATTATGGCGGACGTGCCTGAATTGACCACCAGTCCTGCCCGCTACCAGCATGACCGACTCGTCGTGCGCGGAGCACGTGAGCACAACCTGCGCAACATCTCCGTCGATCTGCCGCGGGACAGCCTTATCGTCTTCACCGGACTGTCCGGGTCGGGCAAGTCATCCCTGGCCTTCGACACGATCTTCGCCGAAGGCCAGCGCCGCTACGTCGAGTCGCTCAGTGCCTATGCGCGCCAGTTCCTCGGGCAGATGGACAAGCCCGACGTCGACTTCATCGAGGGCCTGTCTCCAGCGGTCTCGATCGACCAGAAGTCGACCAATCGCAACCCCCGCTCAACGGTCGGCACCATCACCGAGGTTTACGACTACCTGCGGCTGCTGTTTGCCCGGGCCGGACGGCCGCACTGCCCGGTGTGCGGTGAGCCGGTCACCCGCCAGAGCCCCCAGCAGATCGTCGACCGGCTGTCGGAGCTGCCCGAGAGCACCCGATTCCAGGTGCTGGCGCCCGTGGTGCAGGCTCGTAAGGGCGAATACGTGGACCTGTTCAGTGAGCTCCAGACTAAGGGCTTCGCGCGTGCTCGCGTCGACGGTGATGTCATCTCGTTGACCGAGCCCCCGATCTTGGAGAAGCAGAAGAAGCACACCATCGAGGTCGTTATCGACCGGCTCGTGGCCAAGGGCGATGACACGGGCGCCAAACGTCGGTTGACCGACTCGGTCGAGACCGCGCTCGGTCTGGCATCCGGGGTCCTGATCGTTGATTTTGTGGACCTGGACCCGAAAGACGCCGGACGCCAGCGGCGATACTCCGAGAGGATGGCCTGTCCCAACGACCACCCCCTGGCCATGGACGAGATCGAGCCGCGCTCGTTCTCGTTCAACTCACCGTTCGGTGCCTGCACCAAGTGCACCGGTCTGGGCGTCGAGCTCGAGGTCGACCCTGACCTGTTGATCCCCAACGGGGACCTGACGATCAACCAGGGCGCCATCGCGCCCTGGGCTCAGGGATCGGGTTCTGCGGAGTACTTCCTGCGGCTCCTGACTGCCCTCGGCGAGGATCTGAAGTTCTCCCTGGACATGCCGTGGCATTCCTTGCCGGACCGGGCGCGCGAGGCGATCATGCACGGTCAGGACTACAAGGTCCACGTCAAGTACCGCAACCGTTTCGGCCGGGACCGTTCCTACACCACAGGGTTCGAGGGCGTGGTGCCGTTCGTCAAACGACGGCACTCCGAGACCGACTCCGAGTGGTCGCGTGAGCGGTATGAGGGTTACATGCGAGAGGTGCCGTGCCCTCAGTGTGGCGGGGCAAGACTCAAGCCCGAGTCGCTGGCCGTCCTGGTCGGTGGTCAGAGCATCTCCCAGATATGCGCGCTCGCGATCGCCGACTGCGCCAAGTTCCTGGCCGAGGTGGACTTCACATCGCGCGAGCGGCAGATCGCCGAGCGGGTCATCAAGGAGATCGAGGCACGGCTGGGCTTCCTGCTCGACGTCGGCCTGGACTACCTGTCGCTGGACCGTCCGGCCGCCACCTTGTCCGGTGGGGAGGCGCAACGCATCCGGCTGGCAACACAGATCGGTTCTGGACTGGTCGGTGTCCTCTACGTCCTGGACGAGCCGTCGATCGGCCTGCACCAGCGTGACAACCACCGGCTGATCGAGACCCTGACCCGGCTTCGGGATCTGGGCAACACCGTCATCGTCGTCGAGCACGACCAGGACACGATCAGCACCGCCGACTGGGTCGTGGACATCGGTCCCGGGGCGGGGGAGCACGGCGGCAACGTGGTCCACTCAGGTTCGGTTGCCGACTTGCTCGCCAACCCCGACTCCATCACCGGTGCGTATCTGTCGGGTCGCCGCGAGATTTCCATCCCCGCGGTCAGGCGCCCACAGGATGGCCGCGTGGTCACCGTGGTCGGTGCCCGTGAGCACAACCTCTATGACGTGGACGTCAGCTTCCCGTTGAACAATCTCGTGGCGGTCACAGGGGTCTCGGGCTCCGGCAAGTCGACGCTGGTCAACGACATCCTCTACATGGTTCTTGCCAACAAGCTCAACGGCGCGCGGCAGGTTCCCGGTCGGCACAAGACCGTCGAGGGGCTGGAGCACCTCGACAAGGTCGTGCACGTTGACCAGGGGCCGATCGGACGGACCCCGCGGAGCAACCCTGCGACATACACCGGCGTCTTCAACCACATGCGCAAGCTGTTCGCAGAGACGACCGAGGCCAAGATCCGCGGTTACCTGCCCGGACGTTTCTCGTTCAACATCAAGGGCGGTCGCTGCGACAACTGCTCCGGTGACGGCACGATCAAGATCGAGATGAACTTCCTGCCGGATGTCTATGTGCCCTGCGAGGTCTGCCATGGTGCGCGCTACAACCGTGAGACGCTCGAGGTGCACTTCAAAGGCAAGACCATCGCGGACGTCCTGGACATGCCGATCGAGCAGGCATCGGAGTTCTTCGCGGCGGTTCCGGCCATCTCGCGCCACCTGCGGACGCTGGTGGATGTCGGCCTCGGCTACGTCAGGCTTGGCCAGCCGGCGCCGACGCTTTCCGGTGGTGAGGCTCAGCGCGTCAAGCTCTCGACTGAGTTGCAGAAGCGCTCCACCGGCCGGACGATCTACGTCCTGGACGAGCCGACGACGGGCCTGCACTTTCAGGACATCAACAAGCTTCTCGGTGTGCTGCAAGGCCTGGTCGACAAGGGCAACACCGTCATTGTCATCGAGCACAACCTTGACGTGATCAAGAACGCCGACTGGATCGTCGACATGGGTCCCGAGGGCGGCAACGGCGGTGGCCGGGTGATCGCACAAGGGACTCCGGAGCAGGTCGCACTGGTCGAGGACAGCTACACCGGGCAGTACCTCGCTCCGGTTCTGGCCCGCGGCGGGCGCGCGCCGAGCATCTCCGCCGTCGTCAAGGTCGCGCCGTCGCCAACCAGGGCTTTGGCAGTTAGCAAGACCTCGGCGACCAAGAGTGCGGTCAAGAAGACGGCAGGCAAGAAGGTTGCGGTCAAGAAGGCTGCAGTCAAGAAGACCGGTGGTCAGTCCTCGCCGAGGTAGGCCTTACGGACATCGTCGTTGACAAGCAGGTCCTTGCCCGTGCCCCTGATCACGATCTTGCCGACCTCCAGGACGCAGCCGTGGTCTGCCAGGCGCAACGCTGCCTGGGCGTTCTGCTCGACCAGAAGAATCGTCGTGCCCTGCGACTGCAGCGTCGTGACCGTCGTCATGATCACCTTCATCATCAACGGCGACAGGCCCATCGACGGCTCGTCCAGCATGAGCAGCTTGGGCCGGCTCATCATGGCGCGGCTCATGGCCAGCATCTGCTGCTCACCGCCTGAGAAGGTCCCGGCCAGCTGGTTGCGTCGCTCTCCGAGGACCGGAAACCGGTCGTACGCGGCGTCCAGGTCCTGCTTGACGCCGCTGTCGTTGCGCGAGAACGCACCCAGCAGGAGGTTCTCCTCGACGCTCATCTTGGGGAAGATCTTTCGGCCTTCGGGGGAGTGCGCCACTCCCATCGTGACGATCTCGTGAGCGGGTGTGGTGTCGATTCGCTTGCCCTGGAACAGGATCTCGCCGCTCGTTGGCCGGATGAGTCCGGAGATCGTGCGTAAGGTCGTCGTCTTGCCGGCGCCGTTGGTGCCGATCAGGGTGACGACCTGACCCTCTTCGACCGAGAAGCTGATCTTCTTGACGGCGAGGATCTTGCCGTAGGCAACCTTGAGGTCCTTGACCTCGAGCATGGCCGTCATGGAGTGTCCTGTTCGTCTTCGGCGCCGGTGGCGCCTTCGTGTCTGTCTGTCGTGGATTGCTCGTCATCCTCGTCGTCGACGCCGGTGCCGATGTAGGCCTCGATGACCCGGGGGTCGGACTGCACCTCTTCCGGGGTTCCCACGATCAGGGTCTCCCCCCGCACCAGGCAAAGCACCCGGTCACACAGGTTGAAGATGAACCGCATGTCGTGCTCGATCACCACCACGGCCAAGCCGGTGTCCCGGATCTTGAAGATCAGGTCGCTGGCCTGACGGGTCTCCAGCGGGTTCATGCCCGCCGTCGGCTCATCCAGCAGGACGAGCTTGGGGTCTGTGGCCAGTGCGCGGGCAATCTCCAGGCGACGCTGGTTCCCGTACGGCATGTTGCGCGCAAGGTGTTCGGTGGACTCCCCGAGGCCGAC
>CABDZK010000211.1_pt1 | contig 13778 bp, 15 predicted proteins | sample 3132141 | NCBI WGS metagenome assembly CABDZK01 (sample SAMEA5534340, study PRJEB31848) | metagenome | biome: tundra; feature: field; material: soil | place: USA | collected 2013-05 | depth 0.45 m | reverse complement strand
TCGAACTCGTTCCTGAAAGTGGCTCCGTATCACCTGGCTGATCTTCGTCTTCCTGATCAGGTGTACTGGCGATCCTTGTCTGTCGGCTCCTCGACAATCTCGATCGTCATGGTTGCCAACTCACCAGCTCGGGTCGGCGCCGTCCTCGAGGTATGCGGTTCCTTCCGTTAGGTGCGCGAGCCTGTTCAGCATCCGGGTGACGTAGGGCGCGGCGCGCCGCTCGACCTCGCCGAGGGTGCACCAGTGCAGGGAGCGGAGCTCCAGCGGCTCGAGGTGGGCCCTGGCGATCACCTGATCGTCAACACCGAGGTCGAACACGAACAGCACCGCGTCGTCCCAGCCGCGCCACCGCGGTAGCCAGTTGACTGCAACGAGCGACTGCGGCAGCACCTCGACCTGCAGCTCCTCCCGGATCTCGCGGCTGACCGCGTGGGCCGGTGACTCGTGCGGGTCGACCACCCCTCCCGGAAGGTCCCATTCCTGCTTGTACGTCAGCTCGCACAGCAAGATCTCGTTGGCGTTGTTACGGATCAGGCCCTGGGCGATGAGGCGCTTGGTCGGCAAACCGGCGTTGAGGACCCCGATGAAGCCATCGCGCGATGTGGGTTCTGGGTCGGTGGCCAGGCGCGCCACCTGCACCCGGTCTTGGCGCTGCGCGCCGGGCTCACTCGAACTCTCACCACCCTTTTCCTCTGAGGCTCGGACGAGGCCCTCCCTACGCAGCCCGGCCCGGCCGGCGGTCCGCAACGAAGCCCCGTCCTGGGGGTCTACGTATGCCGCGACCCTGTGCAGTCCCAGCTCGTCGAAGGCGTAACGGATGAGCAGTCGCACCGCCCGCGCCGCCACACCCTGACCCCGATGTCCGGGGAACACGGTCCACGACAGCTCACCGTTGCCGCCCCCCGTCTGCCTGACCTCGACGGTGCCAGCGACCTGACCTCTGTGCTCGACCACAAACCTCACGGCGTTGCGCACGTGGGCCTGCTCACGGCGCAGGGCAAGGTCCCCGTCGTGCAGGACTGGCTGGGGATGAACGCTCACCCGTGCACCTTAGGTGAGTCGCCGGCATACCGCCCTGTTTGAAAAACATTCAGCCGGCCGTGAGTCGCCGCAAGATCAGCAAGTTTCGTAGAATCATCGACTGTTACTTAGCCCGAACAACGGATGCCGGGAGTGTCGATGACTCAAGATCAGCAGGGACCACGGCCAGCAGACGCCTTCGTCGCGTTCGGGATCAGCGGAGACCTGGCGCGCAAGATGACCTTTGTGTCGCTCTATCAACTCGAGCGTCGCGGGCTGCTGGACTGTCCGATCATCGGAGTCGCCGCGCAGGACTGGACCGATGAGGACCTGCGACGACGCGCCACCGAGTCCGTGACTGCTGCTCTGGGAGCCGGCGAGGTCGAGGAGAGCGCCCTTCAGCGGCTGCGGCAGAGGATGAGCTACGTCGGAGGTGATTTTGCGGACCCTGCCACCTTTGCCAAAGTGGCGAAAGCTCTCGCGGGCGCAACCCTGCCGGTGTTCTATCTGGAGATCCCGCCTTCGTTGTTCGGCCCGGTGGTTCAGGGTCTGGCCGCGGCTGGTCTGACCGAGCATGCCCGGGTGGTGGTGGAGAAGCCCTTCGGCCATGACCTGCAGTCTGCGCAGGAGCTCAACGCCAGTTTGCGGTCGATCCTGGATGAGTCACAGCTCTACCGGATCGACCATTTCCTGGGGAAGCTGTCTGTGCAGGACATCCTGCATCTGCGGTTCGCGAACACGGTGCTGGAACCGCTGTGGAACCGCAACTACGTCAACAGCGTGCAGATCACCATGGCCGAGAACTTCGGCGTCGAGGGCCGGGGCGGGTTCTATGACCGTGTCGGCTGCCTGCGTGACGTCGTCCAGAACCACCTGATGCAGGTCTTGGCCATGGTCGCGATGGAGCCGCCGGCGCGCAGTGACCTGGACTCGTTGTCCAACCGCAAGCGCGACGTGTTCGCCGCGATGCCAGCGGCCAACCCCGAGCACTATGTACGCGGGCAGTATGACGGCTACGAACGCACGACAGGAGTAGCGGCGGGCTCGACCACGGAGACGTTTTCCGCGCTGCGCCTGGAGGTCGACAACTGGCGGTGGTCTGGTGTGCCGTTCTTCATCCGCGCCGGGAAGTCGCTGCCGCTGAGTCAGACGGAGGTGCGCCTGATCTTCCGGGCACCGCCCTCCCTCGGTTTCTCGGCGTCCAACGAGATCGTGGATCCCAACGAGATCGTTCTGCTCATCGATCCCCGGGCGGGCGCGCGCTGGGTGCTGCATGCCAAACGAACCGACGGGCCCGGACTACGGCCGATCGATCTGGATGTGGACTTCGGCAGCGACCGAGAGCGTGTGCCTGCGCCGTACGAGGAGCTGTTGTATGCGGCAATGCGAGGAGACCAGGGCCACTTCAGCCGCGAGGACTCGGTCGAGGAGACCTGGCGGATCCTGGATCCTTTGCTTGACCTGCCGGGGCAACCCAGCCCGTATGCCCCCGGATCATGGGGTCCCGCCGCGGCCGAACACCTGACTGCTGAGGTCGGTGGCTGGCATCAACCCTGGCTGCTGCCAGTGAAATCCTGACACCGTCACGATGACGGGGATCCCTTGACTCGGGACTCAGCGCCCCTCGCACACGGAGCAAGGGTGTGCCGCAGAGCGGGTGCGCAAGAGGTTGTCTTCGACAAGCGCGGCTATCGCGGCGCTGGCGGGTAGATGTGAGACGAGGAGGTGGTTACGAGGCCGGTGAGCGGGTCGCTTGGCCTACGTTGATCACCAGATCACCAGATCACCAGATCACCAGATCACCCGGCTGATGGCCACACCAAGGAAGGCTGCGCCCAGTGCGGCAACGATGCTGGCCACGACGTTGGCGGCCGCGAAGAACCGGGCGTCACCCTCGAGCAGGCGCAGGGTCTCGTACGAGAATGTGGAGTACGTGCTCAGGGCACCGCAGAACCCGGTGCCCATCGCGAGCTGGACCTGCGGGGAGACCCCGCCTGCGGTGACGGCTCCAGTGATGAGGCCCAGGATCAGCGACCCGATCACGTTGACGGCGAGGGTCCCCCAGGGGAATACCGTGTCATGGCGGGCTTGGATGGCTCGGTCGCTGAGGTACCGCAACGGCGCCCCGATGGCCGCGCCGGTGATGACCAGGATCAGGCTCACCGGTCCGGCCTGGGAGTGTTGGCGGGTGCGGTGTCGACGGGAGAGTGGCCGCCGCCGGTCCCGTCCGGGTTCGTCCCGACGTAGCGGATCACTTCGCAGTCGTCCAGGATCACCAGTCCCTCGCTCACGAGCTCGTCGAGCTGCGGCAGGAAGTCGCGGATCCGGTCGTGGCTGTCGACGATGATGATGACCACAGGCAGGTCCTCGGACAGGCTGAGGATCCGCGTGGTGTGGATACGGCTGGTAGCGCCGAATCCTTCGACGCCGTGCAGGACTGTTGCTCCCGCCAGGCCTGCTGCATGAGCACGGTGGACGATCTCCGTGAACAGCGGCTTGTGGTGCCAGTGGCCGGAGTCCCCGACGATGATGGTGAGTCTTTGTGCAGTACCGGTGAGTCTCACGGGATCCTCCAGTTGACCAGGCGTCGTGTTGCGGTTGCCGTCACCCACACGGCCAGGAGCGCACCGATGGGGGTGACGGCCAGATAGAGAAGCGCGGTGCTCACATGTGCACCGGCAACGAGCCGTTGGATGTCGACCGTGTAGGCGGAGAACGTCGTGAAACCGCCGAGGACACCGGTGCCCAGGAACGGGCGGATCAGGCGCTGCCTGCTCCACACATCGGTGCTCAAGACCATCAGGACTCCGATCAGGGCGCAACCGAGAACGTTGATCGCTAGTGTGCCTGCCGGGAAGGCCCCCGTGGGCGTTGGCCACTCTTGTCCGATCAGGTATCGCGCAGTGGCACCGATCGCTCCACCAGTGGCGATGACGCCTAGGACGGTGGCCTCGTCACGTCCGCGACCGCCTGGTCCTGCTCGGTGTAGATCGATGTCGACGTCGGGGTCGATCGGCTCGTGGGCTGCGGCATCTGTGGGCTGCTGGTCGGGCACTGGCGCGATCTCCATACCTGGATGGGCTCACGGGGCAAAGAACACCGCGAGGGCTTCAGGTAGGGACTGTTGGCCACCTCTGCAGAGGTGGCGGTTTGGGTACGGCGAGCCCCACCGCCGGTGCTACCGCCGAAGTTTACACACGAGGCCCGTCGTTCGTCGTGACGCGATCGAAGTCCGGCAAACGTCGCCTTCTGTCGTCCCGGCCGGCCATAAGGGCAACTCGCTGGGCCTGCCAGGCCGCCGGGTCGATCTCACTGCCGGCCATCTGGGTGAACGCATTCGGCCGCCGTACCAACTGATCATCGTGAACTTCACATCGATCTTTATCGCATCTTCATTGAACCTCGACCGTCCGGCACTGGTAGGTGCAGCAGGCTGAGCACCCCTTCGAGCCGGTGGACGGGTGGGAACCGTTGGTGCGCGTCACCGATGGGCCCTGATAGATGCTGGACCCTGAGAGTCAACTGATGGAGGAGCACATGTTCGTCGCAATTGCCCGGTTCCCTGAGGTCCCCTTCGATCGGGAGGCAGAGTTCAGGGCGTGGTTCGCCTGGTCAAACGGCCAGCTTCGCGGGATCGACGGTTTGCGGGGCCGACGACTGCTGCGGGCCGAGGATGGCAGCTACACCGCACTGGTGGAGCACGAGAACGCCGATACGTTCGCCGCGATGCACACCACTGCCGTGGCCTCTCGGGTGCACGCTCGACTCGCAGGGGTCCTCGACCACGAGCCTGCGGCCACGAAGTACGAGGTCGTCGTGGATCTCGCGAGGTCTGGGTCCTGCTGCGGTTCTCGAGACGGTCACCCAGGTCAGGGCAGCCGCGACGAGGTCAGTGCCGGTGTCAGTGATGGTGGGCTGGTTGATCTCCAATCCCCGACAATAGGGCGATGAGCCAACCGGCAGAGCGGCCAGCTTTGAATCCAGCATCGCCCAGCGGCCTGCGCATCTTGGTGGTGGATGACGAACGAGCATTGGCCGATCTTGTGGCGTCGTACCTGACCAGGGACGGCTTCGAGGTGTCGATGGCTCAAGACGGGCAGCAGGCGATTGAGCAGGCGCGTCAGGTCGATCCTGACGTGATGGTTCTGGACCTGGGGCTGCCGGTAGTCGACGGTGTCGAGGTCTGCCGGGTGGTGCGCACGTTCTCGGACTGTTACATCATCATGCTTACGGCGCGCACCGAGGAGATCGACAAGCTCATCGGACTCTCTGTTGGAGCGGACGACTACCTGACCAAGCCGTTCAGCCCCCGTGAACTGCTCGCCCGGATCCACGCGATGCTGCGTCGTCCCCGGACCTCCGCCGCAAGCGGGCAGCCCGTCCAGGAGGCTCCCGCGCGGGTGTTCGGGGCGCTGAGTATCGACGTGGCCGGACGCGAGGTCCATCTTGACGGTGAGGTGGTGGCGCTGACCCGCACGGAGTTCGACGTGTTGGCCGCCCTGTCAGGTCGACCCGCGATGGTCTTCTCCCGCAGACAGCTCATCGACGCCGTGTGGGACCAGACCTGGGTTGGCGACGAGCATCTGGTCGACGTCCACGTCGGGCACTTGCGCAGGAAGCTCGGTGATGATCCCGGCTCGCCGCGCTACGTGCGGACGGTCCGCGGCATCGGCTACCGAATGGGCGATGGGAGCTAACGGTTCACCACGGTAATTCTGGGGAATTTCTTGCCCCAACAGCAGCGACAACCACCCCGAGGGGAGGCAGCGAATGGTCAGTGAGATCGACACCCGCCGCAAAGACATCATCTGTCAGGTGTGCGCGCACAGGAATGCCCCGGTCGTCGAGCTGGAAACCATGCCCGACAACACCCACATCCTCGGGGGCTCGACCCGCGGCAAGGCATCTACCGCCCCAGGGAAAGCCATCAAGGGCCGTTCATCGCGGCATCTACGCCCGGACTTCGCCGGCCTTCGGTCCCGGCTGCCGGCGCGGTGGACCCACACCCACTTCGTCGTGACCGCGGGCGGCTCAACCTTGGAGGTAGCTAAACGTCATGTCCAGAACCAACCCAACATCTAAGCCACACCGCCACCTCCCCATGGGCGAAGCCAGGGGTCTCGAAGGCGACTTCTGATGAGCGGCCTGGCTGGCGAGCCGACGCGTCGGGGTGCTGGTCTGGCCGGTCGGTTGCTCGTGGCTCAGACACTGGTCCTGCTGACGGGTGGTCTCACCGCGTGGACGATCGCTGCGATCGTCGGCCCGTCGTTGTTTCACAATCACCTCGCCAGTGCCAACGTCGGTGCGACACCTGCGCAGATCCTGCACACGGAGAAGGCCTACCAGAGTGCCAACGCCATCTCGCTGTCCTTGGCACTGTTGGCTGCGCTGGTTGTGGCCATGGCCGTCAACGTGTACATCGCGCGTCGGATAGGGCGATCGGTTGCCACTATCGCCGATGCGGCCAGCGATGTTGCCGGTGGTCACTATGACATCAGAGTCCCGGCGCCGGGACTCGGCGCGGAGTTCGACGCGCTGGCGTCGGGCTTCAACCAGATGGCCGACCGGCTGGGGTCCGTCGAGCGAACCCGCCGCAGGCTGCTGGCCGACCTCGGGCACGAGATGCGCACCCCGGTTGCCACGTTGGAGGCTTACCTCGAGGCGCTGGAGGACGGTGTCGCGACGCTGGATGCCGGGACCGCAGAGCTCCTGCGTTCCCAGACCCGGCGCCTGGCCCGGTTGTCTGAGGACATCGGCACCGTCTCCCGGACCGAGGAGGGGCAGGTTCGCCTGGATCTGCGCACGGTGCACCCAGAGGCGGTGATATCGGCAGCGGCCGACTCGGTCACCGAGGCATTCGGGACCAAGGGTGTTCGACTGGTCACCGACATCGCCGCTGGGCTGCCCGGGCTGCCACTGGATCCGGAACGGATGGGACAGGTCCTGGCCAACTTGCTGGACAATGCGTTGCGCCATACGCCCGCCGGCGGAACGGTCACGATCTTGGCCACCCGCAGAACCGGTGGCGTGGCCCTGTCCGTGACAGACACCGGCGAGGGTATTCCGGCTGAGCACCTGGCGCATATCTTTGAACGCTTCTACCGGGTCGACGCCGCTCGGGATCGGGCGCACGGAGGGTCCGGTATCGGGCTGGCCATCGCCAGGGCGCTCGTTGAAGCCCACGGCGGGCAGCTCACCGCGACCAGCCCCGGACCCGGACAGGGGTCCACATTTCGCGTATTTCTGCCCGGGGAATGAGCAACCTCAGGGCAGCGGAGTGTCGGTGCCCTGAGGTGCACTGCCCCCGGTTCGGGCTGCCCATGGGCTCTCGCGCTGTTCTTTCCTGCTCATGGCTTTGCTTCGGTGCGGATCGCATGAAGGGGTGTCTGTTTGCGCCACTCCCGCCAGGTCAGCCAGACGATGAAAGCGTCGAAGGCGGTCAGCGCGCTCAGCCCGAGGGTGGGTGACAGGGCGATCCGGTACAGCTGGTATCCGATGAAGATCAGCAGGAAGGCGATCATCCAGGGGTAGGCCCATATCTGGTTGCGCAGCAATGCGATCACCAGCACGATCTTGGTGACGCCGTGCAGGAGGAGGTACACGGCGGCGAAGGTGACTGCTGAGCCTGTCAGGCCATGGGCGTAGCGCAGCAGGTGGTTGGCGATGAAGTCATTGGGGTCTTCGGACAGCTCGTGCTGGGTCAGCCATGCAGTCAGAGCGTTGATCGTCGCCGGGCTGACGGCCAGCAACAGCAGGCCGCCGATGGTCTCGAAGATACCGTCGAGCCCTTTAAGGATGATCCCGATCTCGAACAGCCGGTCGAGCGGGTCTCGGGGTTTGAATTGGCTCACGATGCTGAGGGGTTACGGAAGGCAGAGTCCACAGCGTCAAGATAGCCCGAAAGCTTGACGGTTCCGGAGGAAATGTTGCAGGGGTAGTGCTTGAATCGATAGAGCGCTCATGGTCGTGGGTGCGCGGACTTTGGCGGCGTCAGGACGCCACTTGATCTTGGAGTCACGGTGAGCAGCAAAATCATGGCGCGTAGGAGCCGGAGCGCAGAAGTTCCGCCGGTGTGGACATCGGTGCTGGCGGTGATAGCCCATCCGGATGACGCGTCCTTCGGCCTCGGGGCGATCCTTGATGCGTTCATCTTCGCGGGGGCCAGGGTCGAGGTGCTCTGTCTAACCCATGGCCAGGCCTGGATGCTGGACGAGGCCCCCGGAGACCTCGCCACCCTGCGCGGGGCTGAGCTGGCTTCGGCGGCCGATGTGCTCGGCCCGGTCCGGGTCAAGATGGAGGACTGCCCTGATGGGGCCCTTGGCGAGCTGTGCCAGACGAAGCTGGCAAGCGAAGTTGTCGCCACAGCCGACTCCTGTCACCCAGACGGGCTGCTTGTCTTCGACGCCCCAACAGTCGACGGTTACCTCGACCACGTATCCGCCACTTCGGTTGGGCTGCTGGCCGCGGGGACTCTCCACCTGCCGGTTCTGGGCTGGTCTCTTTCGGAAACCGTCGCAGAACAGCTGAGCCGGGAGTTCAAGGGCAGCCTCACCGGTCACCAGGACGAACAGGTCGACCTGAGGGTGACCGTCGACCGTGCCCGGCAGCGCTTGGCCGGCCGCGCAAACGCAGGGAAGGTCGTGCCTGGCAGCCCTCAGAGGCGGTGGCTGGAGCTGCTCGCCGGCACGGAGAGCTTGCGCTGGCTCCGGGCTTAGGCGATCTGAGGTAGCGCCAGTGGACGGCGAGCCGAAAGGTTGGGATCCCGGCCCATTTCACGTCGGTATCTCCGGCTGGCGCTACCCACCCTGGCGCGGCGTCTTCTACCCGCCCGGACTGCCCCAACGACGCGAGCTTGAGTACGCCTCACGCGCGCTGGCCTCGGTGGAGGTCAACGGCTCGTTCTACGCCCTTCAGCGAGCGAGCTCCTACCAGCAGTGGCGGGGGCAGACACCGGCCGGCTTCGTTTTTCCGGTCAAAGGCCCCCGATTCATCACGCACATGAAGAAGCTTGCCGGCGTCGAGGTGCCGCTGGCCAACTTCTTCGCCTCGGGAGTGCTGGCTCTGGGGGACCAGCTGGGGCCGGTCCTGTGGCAGCTCCCGCCGACGATGGGATTCGACCCTGAGCGCCTCGCCGCATTCTTCGGGCTGCTGCCACGCACGACGTGCGGTGCTGCGCAGCTGGCAACCCATCACGACCACAGGCTCGATGGGCGCGCTGTCACTACCACCGACGCTGACCGCCCGTTGCGGCATGCGCTGGAGGTGCGTCACCCCTCGTTCGAGACGGCCGAGTTCGTGCAGCTGTTGCGCGACAACGACATTGCGCTGGTCTGCGCGGATACGGCGGGCAGGTGGCCGCTGCTGGATGACGTGACGTCCGACTTCGTGTACGCGCGGCTGCACGGCGACCAGGAACTGTACGTCAGCGGATACGGCGACACGGCGCTCGATCGGTGGGCTGCCCGTGTCCGCACCTGGCAGCAGGGGGGCACGCCGACCGATGGTCGCACGCTCGGGCGCCCCGCATCCGTGCTCGAGCGCGAGGTTTTCGTCTACTTCGACAATGACGCGAAGGTCCATGCCCCGTTCGACGCCATCGCGTTCGCCCGCCGACTCGGCGTCGAGCCGCTTATCAGGTCAGCGTCAGAACTGCAGCCCCCCGTACGCGCCCCGCGCCCAGATCGCGCAGTGCCAGGTCTGCCTGATCAAACGGGACGGGCGTCGTCGTGACCTGGACACCGAGTCTTTGCGCCAGGACCAGGAACTCCTCGCCGTCACGGCGGGTGTTGCTCGTGACGCTGCAGACGGTGCGCTCGCTGAACAGATGGCGCTGGTAGTTCAGAGTCGGAATGTCGCTCATGTGGATCCCGGCCAGGGCCAGAGTCCCGCCCGGGCCCAGGGACTCCAGTGCCAGCGGCACCAGGTCTCCGGCAGGCGCAAAGATGATGGCCGAGTCCAGGGGCACCGGTGCCGGGTCGAGCGGTCCACCCACCGACGCCGCGCCGAGCTGCCCGGCGAGCTCGCGTGCCTCTTGACCGCGAGTCAGGACGTGCACCTCCGCGCCCTCGGCTATGGCCAGCTGTGCGGTGAGGTGCGCGCTGGCACCGAACCCGTAGATCCCGAGCCGGCCGCCGACAGGCAGCTGTGCGCGCAGCAGTGAGCGGTATCCGATGATCCCGGCGCACAGCAACGGCGCGGCCTGCTCATCGGCGAAAGAGGTGGGTATCCGGTAGGCGAAGGCCTCTGGTACCACGGCGAACTCGGCATACCCGCCGTCCGCATCCCATCCTGTGTAGTGCGACTGTGCGCATAGGTTCTCCCGACCGGCGCGGCACCACCGGCAAGCACCGCAGGTGTGTCTGAGCCAGGCGATGCCGACGCGCTCACCGGTCCGGAAACGGCCGGCGTCCTCGCCCAGCTGGACGACCTCGCCGACGACCTCATGGCCGGGAACGACCTCGCCACGTCGGGGTGCCAGGTCACCCTCGGCCAGGTGCAGGTCGGTGCGGCACACTCCGCAGGCCCGGACCCGGACAAGTACCTCACCTCGGGCCGGGACCGGCACGGGGCGCGCGACCAGGGCCAGCGGGGACTGGTCGATCGGCCGGGGGCCGGAGACCACCCACGCACGCATCATGTTCGTCACGACAGCCTCCACAAGGTCCTTGAGTCGATGACCCCTGACTCGCAGAGTATCTGGCGCCATGCTGACCAACCGAGCGCCTAACCATTGATTGGGGTAACCAATCTGCCTAGGCTCCGCTCATGAGGAATCTGGCACGAGTCAGAGAGGGGCTCATCACCAACACGGCACATGACCATGCTCGCGAGCGTCTGGTCCGCCAGTACGCGGCGATGCCTGCCGGCTCTCTCGTACGGCTCACCAAACGCACGTCCAACCTTTTTCGGTCCCGCGAGCGCAGCAAAGACCCGGGTCTGGACGCGTCTGGCCTTGATCAGGTCCTCTCGATCGACCCGGTGTCGCGCACCGCCGACGTCCAGGCCATGACCACCTATGAGCACCTCGTTGACGCGACACTGGCTCACGGACTGATGCCGCTGGTCGTACCGCAGCTGAAGACCATCACGATCGGCGGCGCAGTAACCGGACTGGGCATCGAGTCCAGCTCTTTCCGCAGCGGGCTGCCCCATGAGTCTGTGCGCGAACTGGAGATCCTGACCGGCGCTGGTGAGGTCGTGGTGGCTGCCCCTGAGGGCGAGCACAGCGACCTGTTCCACGCCTTCCCCAACTCCTACGGGACACTCGGGTACGCCCTGCGCCTGGTCATCGACCTCGAGCCGGTTCATCCGTTCGTGCGGCTGCGCCACGTCCGCTTCACCAATCTGGAGGCGCTGGCCCACGCCGTCGAGCGCATCGTGGCGGACTCGGCTTTCGGCGGTGCGCCGGTCGACTTCCTGGATGGCACGGTCTTCGGCGCTGACGACGCCTACCTGACGCTGGGCTCGTGGGCCGACACGGCGCCCTACACCTCGGACTACACCGGCCAGCAGATCTACTACCGGTCCATCCGCAGCCGCAACACCGACTACCTGACCGTGCGCGACTACTTGTGGCGCTGGGACACCGACTGGTTCTGGTGCTCGCGCGCCTTCGGGGTACAGCACCGGCTGGTAAGGGCACTGTGGCCGAAACGGTGGCTGCGTAGCGACGTGTACGCCAAGCTCATCCGCCTGGAGAGCCGGCACCAGGTCGTCGCGCGGTTGGACCGCTGGCGCGACAGACCTCAGCGAGAGCGAGTCGTGCAGGACGTCGAGATCCCCCTGCAACGCACGGCTGAGTTCCTTCACTGGTTCCTTCGCGAGGTGCCGATTGCCCCTGTCTGGTTGTGCCCGCTGCGTCTGCGCGACAGCGGTGCGACAGCCGCTACTGCGGTTACGCCCACCACAACCGACATGGGCGACATGACCGCTGTGCCGAACCTGCGCGCCCATGGCGGACAAGGACCGTGGCCGCTGTACCCGCTGGACCCTGACGAGACCTATGTCAATGTCGGTTTTTGGTCCACGGTGCCGATCTCGGCAGGGGGCCATGACGGTGAGGTCAACCGTCGCATCGAGAAAGCCGTCGCCGACCATGACGGGCACAAGTCGCTGTACTCCGACTCCTTCTACCCTGCCGAAGAGTTCTGGGCCCTCTACGGGGGGAGCGCCTACCGCGACGTGAAAGCGCGCTACGACCCCGAATCCAGGTTGCTCGACCTGTATGGAAAGGCGGTGGGAAGACGATGACACAGTGGTTGGACCCCGGCCGTGCCGGTGCGGCTCCCGTGGAGCTGGGCGAGATCTTCGCTGGACTGTTCGGTGCCAACGCGCCGGTGCGCTTCAGCGCGTACGACGGCAGTGCGGCAGGTCAGCCGGACGCCGCGGTAGGCATCCGGCTGACGCGGCCCCGCGCGGCGTCATACCTGGCCACCGCACCGGGCTCGTTGGGGCTGGTCCGCGCCTACCTGAGGGGCGATATCGAAGTCGAGGGGGTGCACCCTGGGAACCCCTATCCGCTGATGCGCGTCTTCGAGGACGACATGCAGATCCACACCCCGTCCCCCATGCAGGCTTTGCGTTGGTTGCGGGGTCTGGGCCTGCGCACCCTGGTCCCACCGACACTTCCCCCGCAAGAGGTGCGGGCGCGCCCGTTCGACCCCCGCCACGGCAAGCACCGCGACGCCGACGCCATCAGTCATCACTACGACGTATCGAACCGCTTCTACGAAATGGTCCTGGGTCCGTCAATGGCATACACCTGCGCCTGCTACCCGGCCGACGCCGCGACGCTGGAACAGGCCCAGGAGTACAAGCACGACCTGGTCGCCCGAAAGCTCGGTCTCCACAGCGGTATGCGGCTGCTCGACGTCGGCTGTGGGTGGGGTGGCATGGCGCGCCACGCCGCCAAGAACTACGGGGTGTCGGTGCTGGGCGTCACCCTGTCCGCCGAACAAGCAAAGTGGGCCCGGGAGCGCAATACCGCAGAGGGCCTCGACGGCCTGGTCGAGGTCCGTCACCTCGACTACCGTGAGGTCACCGAGAAGGGGTTCGACGCCGTCAGCTCCATCGGGCTTATCGAGCACATTGGGGTGAACAACTACCCGGCCTACTTCCGCTTCCTGCGCTCCCGGCTGCATCACGGAGGCAAACTGCTCAACCACGGCATCACCCGGCCGGACAATCGCCACCCCGGGTTGCGCCGGCGCGGCTTCATCGGCAAGTACGTCTTCCCGGACGGGGAGCTCACCGGCTCTGGCGACATTGTCCGGGCGATCGAAGATGCCGGCCTCGAGGTGCAGCACCAGGAGAATCTGCGGGTGCACTACGCCCGCACACTGAAGCGCTGGTGTGAGAACCTCGAGGACAACTGGGACGAGTGCGTCGCCGAAGCCGACTTGGCGACGGCGAAGATCTGGGGGCTATACATGGCCGGCTCTCGGCTGGCCTTCGAACGTAACGGCATCCAGCTGCACCAGGTCCTCGCCACCAGGACGGATTATCTCGGCGAGAGCTCCTTCCCGCTGCGGCCCCACTTCGAACCGTGAGTTCACCATGGTGAACCCTGAGTCTCAAGCTGGCCCGGCGGCGCCCTCAGGGGTACAGCCGCCTCGGGCACGAGCTCGCCATCCTGCTCCGCGTGCCCACGTGAACTCCGCGGCTCATCGGTGATCGGGGGCGGAAACCCTGTCCTTCAGGGCAGGGAGGAAGCCTTGCCTGGTCGGGTCGCTTCCCACCTGGGTGTCGGAGGCCACCGC
>CABDZK010000208.1_pt1 | contig 13983 bp, 13 predicted proteins | sample 3132141 | NCBI WGS metagenome assembly CABDZK01 (sample SAMEA5534340, study PRJEB31848) | metagenome | biome: tundra; feature: field; material: soil | place: USA | collected 2013-05 | depth 0.45 m | reverse complement strand
CCGCGCCATGGAGGCGTTCGCCATGTTCGCCTCCGACCTCGACCCCGCCTCGCGGGCCCAGCTTGCCAAGGGTGCTCGTCTCATCGAGCTGCTCAAGCAGAAGCAGGCCTCCCCGATGGCCGTCGAGGAGCAGGTCGTGGTCATCTGGGCCGGCACCACCGGGCAGCTTGACGACATCGCGGTCGGCGACATCAAGGCCTTCGAGGAGCAGTTCCTGGACTACCTGCGTCGCACGCAGCCCGGTCTGCTGTCGGCCATCCGTGAGACCAAGAAGTTTGACGAGGACACCGAGGCCGGCGTCCTGGACGCGGTCAATACGTTCAAGGAGCAGTTCCTGGCCGGCGGCAAGGACAGCGTTCCGATCGGTCACGAGCCGGAGCCGGGCGCCTTGCCAGAGGCCGAGGTCGAGCAGGTCAAGATCGTCAAACGCAAGCGTTGACCCGTATGCCGGGTGGCCACCTGTGACCACCCGGCGCCCGCTCTCCGGTAGTCAATGGTGGGCACACGGCATACAAGATCATTCTTTCGCGATAACACTTCACTGAGGAGAGGCGGGAACACATGGGAGCGCAGATGCGGGTCTACCGCCAGCGCATCCGGTCCGTCCAGGCGACCAAGAAGATCACCCGCGCGATGGAGCTCATCGCCGCCTCGCGGGTCGTCAAGGCTCGCCAGCGGGTCATCGAGTCCACGCCGTACGCGAGTGCGCTCACCCGAGCAGTGTCAGCGGTGGCCACGTTCTCCAACGTCGAGCACCCGTTGACCACCGAGCACCCGCAGGTCCGACGAGCGGCGATGGTGATCATCACCAGCGACCGCGGTCTGGCCGGGGCCTACTCCTCGGCGGTGCTCAAGGAGAGCGAGAAGCTCGCCGAAAAGCTGCGCGGAGAAGGCAAGGAAGTCGTCCCCTATCTCGTGGGTCGCAAGGCGGTGGGCTTCTACAAGTTCCGCCGTCGCGAGTATGCCCAGGAGTGGTCGGGTTTCTCCGACAGCCCGACGTTCGAGACCGCGCGCGAGATCGGTGGGCGGATCGTCGAAGACTTCATCAAGGACTACGAGGCCGCTGGTGTCGACGAGGTCCACGTGGTCTTCACGCGGTTCGTCAGCATGGTCACCCAGGAGCCCGAGGTCATCCGGCTGCTGCCCTTGGAGGTTGTCGAGGGCACTGAGCCCCCGTCTGCGGACGAGGTGCTTCCCCTGTACACGTTCGAGCCGGGCGCCGAGCAGGTTCTGGACGCGCTGTTGCCTAAGTACGTCACCGAGCGTCTCTTCAACGCATTGTTGCAGTCGGCGGCTTCCGAGCTCGCCGCTCGTCAGCGGGCGATGAAGTCCGCCACGGACAACGCCGAGGAGCTCATCCGCAAGTACACCCGGCAGGCGAACCAAGCCCGCCAGGCTGAGATCACTCAAGAGATCAGCGAAATCGTGGGCGGCGCCGACGCCCTCGCGTCCGCCAAGTAAGAGGGTAGAGAGAGCAAATGACTGCCGTAATCAACGAGGGCGCCACCAAGCCTGTGCACGAGGGCGGAGCCGGTCGCGTCTCCCGCATCATCGGCCCGGTCATCGACGTCGAGTTCCCCGCGGACGCGATGCCGGCGATGTACAACCTGCTCACCGTCATGGTCGAGCTGGCCGGCGAGAAGAAGAGCCTGAACCTTGAGGTCGCCCAGCACATCGGGGACAACATGGTCCGGGCCATCTCGCTGCAGCCCACCGACGGTGTGGTTCGCGGCGCCCCGGTCAAGGACACTGGTGGCCCGATCATGGTGCCCGTCGGTGACGTCACGCTGGGTCACGTGTTCAACACGACCGGCGACTGCCTCAACCTCAAGGGCGGCGAGAAGCTTGAGGTCAGCGAGCGCTGGGGGATCCATCGTCCGGCGCCGGCCTTTGACCAGCTCGAGTCCAAGACGGTCATGTTCGAGACTGGCATCAAGGTCATCGACCTGCTCACCCCGTACGTCCTGGGTGGCAAGATCGGCCTGTTCGGTGGCGCCGGTGTCGGCAAGACGGTGCTCATCCAGGAGATGATCGCCCGCGTCGCCAAGGATCACGGTGGTGTGTCGGTGTTCGCCGGTGTCGGTGAGCGCACCCGTGAGGGAAACGACCTGATCGCGGAGATGGACGACGCCGGAGTTCTCGGTCAGACCGCCCTAGTCTTCGGCCAGATGGATGAGCCGCCGGGCACCCGTCTTCGGGTCGCGCTGTCGGCGCTGACGATGGCCGAGTACTTCCGCGACGTGCAGAAGCAGGACGTGTTGTTGTTCATTGACAACATCTTCCGTTATACGCAGGCAGGTTCGGAGGTCTCCACTCTTCTGGGCCGGATGCCCTCGGCCGTGGGCTACCAGCCCAACCTCGCCGACGAGATGGGTGTGCTCCAGGAGCGCATCACCTCCACGCGCGGCCACTCGATCACCTCGATGCAGGCGATCTATGTGCCTGCTGACGACTACACGGACCCGGCCCCGGCCACCACCTTCGCCCACCTGGACGCCACGACCGAGCTCTCACGCGACATTGCCTCGCAGGGTATCTACCCGGCCGTCGACCCGCTGACCTCGACCTCGCGAATCCTGGACCCCCGTTACATCGCCCAGGACCACTACGACACGGCGGTGCGGGTTATCTCGATCCTGCAGCGCAACAAGGAGCTTCAGGACATCATCGCCATCCTGGGGATCGACGAGCTCTCCGAAGAAGACAAGATCCTGGTCAACCGGGCCCGTCGAATCCAGCGCTTCCTGTCCCAGAACACCTACGTTGCAAAGCAGTTCACCGGTCTGGAGGGTTCGACGGTCTCGCTGGCTGACTCGATCGAGGGCTTCACCAAGATTGCTGACGGTGAGTATGATCACGTCGCTGAGCAGGCGTTCTACATGTGTGGTGGCCTGGACGACGTCGAGCGTCAGTGGGCCGACATCCAGAAGAACCTCTGATCTTGACCCGGGGTGCACGCTGCGGCGCAGGTCCAGGCGTATGCCAAGGCGCGCCAGATGGCGGACACACCTTGGTATGCAAGGTGACTGGGTGAACGGTCATCGGTTAGTTCCCGTTAGAATTGCCGAAGACGTTCGTGAGAGGAGGAATTCGTGAGTCAGCTGTATGTCGAGCTCGTCGCCGCAGATCGCAAGGTCTGGGAGGGCGAAGCCAAGCAGGTTAGTGCGCGCACCATGGAGGGCGAGCTGGGTATCCTGCCGGGCCATACGCCGCTGCTGGGGATCCTGGTCAGTGGTGACGTTCGAATCGAGTCCATGGCGGGTCAGATCCATGCGGCCACGATCGACAGCGGCTTCCTTTCGGTTGATCACGACCGGGTCACCATTGTTGCCGAGGCCGTTGACGCCTCCCGGATAAACGCCTGACGCCACGGTGAACGGACTGTGGCTCACCAGCGAACTACTGGTTGGCTGCTGTCTGTTCATCGTCGCCTTTGTGCTGGGAACCATCTTTGTCCGGCGACGTCTGATCGCTCACGGCAAGCCTTTGACGGTCTGTGCGCTGAGGGAGTCCGGTGATGGTCCATGGCGCTTCGGGCTGGCGCGCTACGGCGCGACCGGACTCGAGTGGTTCACGCTCGCCGGGATCTCGCTGCGGCCGGCCAAACGGTGGGATCGCACCGTGCTGCAGTTCGGCGCCGGCCGGCCTCTTGAAACCGGCGACAAGCCAGAGGTCCTGATTCCCGGGGCCATGAAGGTCGACTGCAGGTATCGAGCGGAGCGTTTCGAGCTCGCCCTTGCTCCGGCTCCGTACACGGCGCTGCGATCCTGGCTCGAAGCCTCCCCGCCCGGGCGGAACTTCTACGTCGCCTAGTTCTCGGGCGCAGGCTGGTTCTCGCTGCCGCCGTGGGCGCGCCCGCCACCCGGCTGCCAGAGCACGTCCCCGCCGATCGGCAGGTTGGCCACCCGTCCCAGGATGAACAACAGGTCCGAGAGACGGTTGAGGTATTTGGCGGTCAGCGGGTTGATCCCGCCGGTTCCCTTGGGGCTGGCGTCGGGCGCCGGCTGGTCACCATAGGTCTCCAGCGCCGTCCAGGCGGAACGTTCGGCGCGACGGGCCACCGTTCGTGCCACCTGAAGGTATGCCGACCCGGGGGTGCCGCCGGGAAGGATGAACGAACGAAGTTTCTCCAGCTCGTTGTTGAAGCGGTCGCAGTCGGCCTCGAGCTCGTCGACCCAGGTGTCCTTGACACGCAGCGGCGGGTACTCGTAGCTAGCGGCCAGCGGTGTGCACAGGTCTGCGCCGATGTCGAAGAGGTCATTCTGGATCCGCACCAGCACCGTGCGCACGTCCTCGCGCAGGGCCCCGCAGGTGAGCGCGACACCAATGCTGCTGTTGGCCTCGTCGGTATCGGCGTAGGCAATCAGACGGCGGTCAGTCTTGGTGGTACGGCTGAAGTCCCCAAGAGCTGTGGTGCCGTCATCGCCGGTTCGGGTGTAGATCCTTGTCAAGTTGACCATGGAGGGAATCCTCTCATCGGATTGCGCCGCAGGAACCTCCGGGGGGAAGTTCTCGATGCGATCCGGATCAGAAATCCCCTGGCTTTGGCCGTGGGAAACCGTTGACCCTGACACCGGTAGGCTCACTCTGTGATGGAGCGGTTTCGTGTTGTCGGTGGCACCAGTCTTGCGGGAGAGGTTTCGGTCGTTGGCGCCAAGAACAGCGCCCTGAAGCTGATGGCAGGGTCCTTGTTGGCCGTGGGCAGGACCCGCCTGAGCAACGTGCCGGCAATCATTGACGTGACGATCATGGCCGAGCTGCTGCGGCGGCTCGGGTGCACCGTCGACTACGACCCCGACTCCGGTGTGGTCGAGCTCGATGTTCCCGAGAGGATCATGCACCGCGCTGACTACGAGCTGGTGCGTGCGCTGCGCGCCTCCATCTGTGTCCTTGGTCCGCTTGTCGCCCGGTGCGGGCGCGCGGACGTGGCGGTTCCCGGCGGTGACGCGATCGGGTCCCGCGGTCTGGACATGCACGCCAAGGGTCTGGAGACGCTGGGAGCCACGGTGCACGTCAACCATGGCTACCTCATCGCCGAGGCGTCCGGCGGCCTGCATGGCGGTGACATCCGGCTGGACTTCCCCAGCGTTGGCGCCACTGAGAACATTCTGATGGCGGCGGTGTTGGCCAAGGGGCGGACCAAGGTGACAAACGCTGCGCGCGAGCCTGAGATCGTCGATATCGCAGCGTTCCTGAGCAAGATGGGTGCCCGTATCGAGGGCGCCGGAACATCGGTCATCGAGGTGGAGGGTGTCGCCGCCTTGAGCGCGGTGTCGCACGAGGTCGTGCCCGACCGCATCGCGGCCGGCACATGGGCGTTCGCCGCGGCCACGACCGGTGGCGATGTGGAGATCGTCGGCGCCGTGCCAGGTCACCTTGCCACCGCCCTTGATCTGCTGGGAAACGCAGGCTGCGACATCACGGTGACCGATCGCGGATTTCGGGTCAAAGCGAGAGGGCGCCGATCAGCGTTCGACGTAGCCACGCTGCCCTACCCTGGGTTCCCCACCGATCTTCAACCCTTTGCACTGGTCTACAACGCGGTTGCCGAGGGCAGCGCGATGGTTACCGAGAACGTCTTCGAGGCGCGGTTCCGTACCGTGCAGGAGCTCGCGCGTCTGGGGGCCGAGGCGCGGGTCGATGGCCACCACGTCATGCTGCACGGGGTCCGGCGGCTCTCCGGGGCCCCCGTACAGGCCAGTGACATCCGCTCCGGCGCTGCGCTTGTGATCGCCGGCCTGGTTGCCGACGGCACGACGACGGTCAGCCGGGCACATCACATCGACCGCGGCTATGCGGGCTTTGCCGAGGCGCTGCGCGGACTCGGGGCCGATGTCACGCGCGAACTGGATGAGGCTACGTCTTTCCTCTGAGCATTTCCCCAGAGCATTTCCTCTGCGCCGTTGATCCGGCGGGCTCGTGATCCAGGGGAGCCTAGGCCGGTCCATCCAGATCTTTGCTGAATCGTTACCCTTGCTTTCCCAGGGATTTGCCATATGGACGCGTCACTATAGGGTCCTAAGTAGTTTCCGTTAAGTAATTCGCGTTGAGTCGTTAAGTAACGCGCGACGAGTCACGGGCGGGTTGCCGGGGGAGAACGTTGGCTCGAGGGGAGTTGAGCATGGTCTTGGTCATTGTGGGGAGAGCGCCAGCATGCGTGATCGAGATCTCGCCTGGGCAGGAGGTCTCTGTCTCCGGCCGGCTGGATGTGAACAGTGTGGCCGCGGTCAGGCTGGCCCTGTATGCCATCCTGGATCGGGGACACGGCGACCTGCTGATCCATTTAGCACAGGCCGAGGTCCATGACGCTACTGGACTTGGCGTGATCGTGGGCATCCATCATCGCGCGTATGGAGTGGGGCGCCGACTGGTCCTGGTCGACGTCTCCCCCCGGCTTGACCGACTGTTGCGCGCCTCCCGTCTGCACCGGGTACTGGCGCGTGGGCCGGGTGAAGGTGAGGTCGCCGTTGTGCCGCCTCCTCCGACTGCGTTGCCGTTCGCCGAGATTGTGGTGCCTTTCAAGGACTGACGATCTCTGCGCAGGCCTGTACAAGCCGGTACATTCAGCGGTATGTCACAGGTAGACACTGATCGCTCTAAGGACCGGCCGTGGGTCATGCGCACCTATGCCGGTCACTCCAATGCCGCCGCCAGCAACGAGCTCTTCCGGCGCAACCTGGCCAAGGGACAGACCGGCCTGTCGGTCGCCTTTGACCTGCCGACGCAGACCGGTTATGACCCCGACCATGCGTTGTCCCTGGGTGAGGTCGGCAAGGTCGGCGTGCCGATCTCGCATATCGGCGACATGCGGGCGCTGTTTGCGGAGATTCCCCTGGCCCAGATGAACACCTCGATGACCATCAACGCCACCGCCATGTGGCTGCTCGCGATGTACCAGGTGGTCGCCGAGGAAGAAGCTGTCGCGGCGGGTCAGGATCCGGCGGCAGCGGTAAGGGGGCTTACGGGGACGACCCAGAACGACATCATCAAGGAGTACCTCTCTCGCGGGACCTACGTCTTCCCGCCGCAGCCCTCGATGCGGCTGATCACCGACATGGTGGCCTACACGGTCGCCGAGATCCCCAGGTGGAACCCGACCAACATCTGCAGCTACCACCTCCAGGAGGCCGGAGCCACGCCGGTCCAGGAGATCGCCTTCGCCATGTGTACGGCAATAGCGGTCCTTGACGCGGTCCGCGACTCGGGTCAGGTGCCGACGGAGCGTTTCGGTGAGGTCGTCAAGGCGATCTCCTTCTTCGTCAACGCCGGCGTGCGGTTCGTGGAGGAGATGTGCAAGATGCGCGCCTTCGTGCAGCTCTGGGACGAGCTCACGCTCCAGCGGTACGGCGTGACTGACCCCTCACAGCGCCGATTTCGCTACGGTGTCCAGGTCAACTCACTGGGCCTGACCGAGGCCCAGCCGGAGAACAACGTCCAGCGAATCGTGCTGGAGATGCTGGCCGTCACACTCTCCAAGGATGCACGGGCCAGAGCTGTGCAGCTGCCCGCTTGGAACGAGGCGCTGGGGCTGCCCAGACCGTGGGACCAGCAGTGGTCTCTGCGGATGCAGCAGGTGCTGGCCTTCGAGTCGGACCTGCTGGAGTACGACGACCTGTTCGCCGGATCCAGTGTCGTGCAGGCCAAGGTTGCGCAGCTGCTCGAGGGCGCCAGAGCCGAGATCGACCGGGTCCAGGAGATGGGCGGGGCGGTAGCGGCGGTCGAGTCGGGCTACATGAAGTCGGCGATGGTGGCTTCGCACTCGGTGCGGCGCCAACGGATCGAGGCGGGCCAGGACGTCGTTGTCGGTGTCAACAAGTTCGTGACCACGGAGCCGAACCCGCTCACCGCCGACCTTGATGCGGCGATCATGACGGTGGACCACGACGTGGAGTCCAACGCCGCCGCTGCAGTCGTCGCATGGCGCAGGAACCGAGACTCCACCGAGTCCGGCCGGCGCGCAGCGCAGTCGGCGCGAGCCCGTCTGGTCAGCGATGCACAGTCCGGGGCCAACCTGATGCCGGCGTCCCTGGAGGCTGCCCGCGCTGGTCTGACCACGGGGGAGTGGGCCCAGGCGTTGCGGGACGTCTTTGGTGAGTACCGAGCGCCCACAGGGGTTTCTGGTTCTGTGGGGATCAGCGAGGCCGCCGTGGGCGGTGAGCTCGCGAAGGTGCGCGAACGGGTCCGCGCCACGGGCGAAGAGCTGGGCGCACGACTGCGCATCCTGGTGGGCAAGCCTGGTCTTGACGGTCACAGCAACGGCGCCGAGCAGGTCGCTGTCCGGGCGCGCGACGCCGGCTTCGAGGTCATCTACCAGGGCATCCGGCTTACCCCCGAGCAGATCGTCGCTGCTGCCGTGGCCGAGGACGTTCACTGTGTCGGGCTTTCGATCCTGTCGGGCTCCCACATGGAGCTGGTTCCGCGCGTTCTGGACGGCCTGAAGGCGGCCGGCGCTGGTGACCTGCCCGTCATCGTTGGCGGCATCATCCCTGACCGCGATGCCACCGCGCTGCGCGCGATGGGGGTAGCCGCTGTGTTCACCCCCAAGGACTTCGGGCTGACCGAGATCATGGGTGGCATCGTCGATGTGATCCGGGCTTCGCGCGGCCTGTCCAACCAGCGGAGTTGAGCCGCGACCAGGCTCTCAGTCTTCATCGCCTGCAGCCTCGACGGGTATATCGCGAGCTGCGACGGAAGTCTGTCTTGGCTTGAGGAGGCTGCGAGCAGCGAGGAGGACTACGGCTATCAGTGCTTCCTGGAAAGCGTGGACGGGGTCGCGATGGGACCAGGGACCTACGACCACATCGCACATCTTGACTCGATGCCGTTCGACGGCCGGCCGATGTTCGTGTTCACTCACCACCGGCCACTGCCGCGCGAAGGGGTGAGGTTCTGGCAGATGTCACCGCAAACAGCGCTGGAGCGCTGGACCGCGATGGGCCTTGGCCGGGTCTACGTCGACGGCGGTGCTTAGATCAGCGAGTTCAGTTCCTTGGACAGGGGCTAATCGATGACCTGGTCATCACGAAGGTCCCCGTTCTGCTCGGCAGCGGGTTACCGTTGTTTCATCCCATTCCGGTCGGCGCGCGCCTGCGGCTCGAGGCCGTCACGAGCTGGCCCAGCGGTTTCGTGAGCCTGGCTTACTCCAGAGTGCAGGCAGAAGGGTCGCAACGGTCATCTTGATAACCAGGCCAACATCTAAGTCACACTCCTACCTGCCGATCGCTGAAGCCAGCGGTTCTTGCGGGCGATTCTGATCAGTGATCTGCAGTGTGCTGCCAGGGTGCTCATGGTCTGCCATGGCGATGCCAGAGATGGCGTGGACGGCGTCATGTCAGGTGAGCGTGGCGTGTTGACAGACATAGGCCGCGCACAGGTGCATCAGTTTGTCGAGCAGGTGCGAACGCGGCGGGTTGCCGGGGTGTACTGCCCTCGGATGGGGCCAGCGGTCCAGTCCGCAGATCTGGCTGCATCCGAGCTGGGTCTGCGGGCGGTCGTCGTCGAAGGGCTGCAGGATTCTTCGGCCGGTGACCTGGCAGAGGTGAACTCTCAGGGCCAGCGGCGGTTTACGCAGGCGATCGGTGAGATCGCCGACGTGCATCGCGGCGAGACCGTGCTCGTGTTCACCAACGGCGCGGCCATCTCGGCCGTCATCGCGGGAGTCTGGGTCAACGTGGGCAATGACCTTGCAGGACAGGGCTTCCTGCCCGGCTGCGCCGTCGCTGAGGTGGAGGTTGACGCCGACGGCTGGCGGCTCGTGTCCTGGCCGGGCGGGCGGGACTCAGAACAGGCGTGAGCCCACATCGTCGATGCCCTTGAGGGCCTCGTAGTCCAGAGTCACGCACCGTATGCCCCGGTCCTTAGCCAGGGTGCGCGCCTGCGGCTTGATCTCCTGGGCAGCGAAGACGCCGGTGACCGGCGCGAGATGGGGGTCACGGTTCATCAGCTCGAGGTAACGGGTGAGCTGCTCAACGCCGTCGATGTCTCCCCGGCGCTTGATCTCGACCGCAACGCTGCCCCCGGAGGCATCCCTGCACAGGATGTCGACCGGCCCGATGGCCGTCATGAACTCTCGGCGGACCAGCGTGTAGCCCTCGCCGAGGGTAGCAATGTGCTCGGCCAGCAGCTTCTGCAGATGCGCCTCGGCGCCATCCTTGACCAGGCCCGGGTCAACCCCGAGCTCATGGGCGGAGTCATGCAGCACCTCATGCAGCCGAACCCGGAGGCGGTCGTCGGACTTGGCATGCTGGACCACCCAGACCAGAGCGACGCCCTGTGCGATCTCGTCCTCTTCGGGGGCGACCTCGGTCATCGCACACGGAGGTGACATCCAGTTCAGCGGTTTGTAGGAACCGCCGTCGCTATGGACGAGCACCGACCCGTCGGCCTTGACCACCAGTAATCTGGTCGCCAACGGCAGGTAGGCCTGGAGCCGACCCTCGTAATCCACGCTGCACCGCGCTATGACCAGTCGCACGGCGGAATCTTACCGACCCACGCGGCGAGCGCGAGCAGTGCCTCGCGTTGTCTGGGTCACCATTATCTGGGGACCTCTGGCAGACTCACCCACATGGCTCATGACTTCGCAACGGTTGGCGTTATCGGACTCGGCACCATGGGTGCAGGCATCGTGGAGGTGTTCGCCCGCAACGGCCTCAATGTCGTAGGGGTCGAAGTGTCCCCAGAGGCCGTCGAAAAGGGCAAGGCGGCTCTGCGTCATTCGACCGACCGAGCCGTTGCTCGGGGCAAGCTGACCGAACGGGAGCAGACCGAGCTGCTCGACCGGGTGCGCTGCACCACCGACCTCGCCGGCCTCGCTGAGTGTGACCTCGTGGTCGAGGCCGTGCCCGAGCAGCTCGAGCTCAAGCGTGAGGTCTTCGCCCAGCTCGACCAGATCGTGAAGCCGGAAGCGATCCTGGCCACCAACACCTCCAGCCTGTCCGTCACCGAGATCTCGGTGGCCACCGAGCACCCGCGCAGGGTCGTTGGGATGCACTTCTTCAACCCGGCCCAGGTGCTGGAGTTCGTCGAGATCGTCCGCACCGTGATCACCGCGGACGACGTCGTCGAGGAGGTCAAGGCGCTCGCCGAACGGCTGGGCAAGCTGCCCGTGGTCATTGGTGACAAGGCCGGCTTCATCGCCAACGCGCTGCTGTTCGGTTACCTGAACCACGCCGTTGACATGTACGAGAGCCGCTATGCCACCCGCGAGGACATCGACGCGGCGATGCAGCTTGGCTGTGGGCTGCCGATGGGTCCCCTGGCACTGATGGACCTGATCGGCCTCGACACGGCCTACGAGATCCTGGACACGATGTACAAGCAGGGACGTGACCGGCTGCACGCGCCGAGCCCGATCATCAAGCAGATGGTCACCGGCGGGCTCAAGGGCCGCAAGACCGGCCGCGGCTTCTACACCTACGACGAGGCCGGCAGCTCGAAGGTCGTCGCCGACGCCCAGACGCCCCCCGAGGGCGGCGTCCACGAGGGTGGGTTGCGGACCGTGAAGACCGTTGGTGTCGTAGGTTCCGGCACGATGGCGACCGGGATCGTCCAGGTCTTCGCCAGGGCCGGGTATGAGGTCACCTACGTTGCGCGCTCGCAGGCCAAGGTTGACGCCGTGAAGGTTGCCATCGCCAAGAGCCTGGAGAAGGCGGTCCAGCGGGGCAAGCTCACCGACGAGGACCGCAATGCGGTCGCCGGGCGTCTGAACGGCACGATGGCCCTTGAGGACCTGGCCCAGGTCGACCTGGTCGTCGAGGCCGTCGTGGAGGATCTCAAGGTCAAGCAGGCGCTGTTCGAGAACCTTGACGAGATCTGCAAGCCGGGCGCGATCCTGGCCACGACCACCTCCTCGTTGCCGGTCATCGAGTGCGCTGTGATGACCAAACGCCCCCAGGACGTGGTGGGCATGCACTTCTTCAACCCGGCCCAGGTCATGAAGCTCGTCGAGGTCGTTCACACGGTCTCGACCGCCGATGACGTGGTGGCCACGGTCCAGGATCTGTGCCGCAAGATCGCCAAGCATCCGGTGACCTGCGGGGACCGCTCCGGATTCATCGTCAACGCATTGCTCTTCCCCTACCTCAACGACGCGGTCAAGATGCTTGAGGCCCACTACGCCAGCGCCGACGAGATCGACATGGCCATGAAGACCGGCTGTGCCTACCCCATGGGCCCGTTCGAGCTTCTGGACGCGGTCGGTCTGGACGTCTCTCTGGCCATCCAGCGCGAGCTCTACCTGGAGTTCCGTGAGCGCGGGTTCGCTCCTGCGCCGCTGCTCGAGCACCTTGTCACCGCACGTTACCTCGGTCGCAAGGTGGGGCGCGGCTTCCGCACCTACGCCTAGGCCCTGGGCCTGCCACAATTGGGGCATGTCCCGACGACATCGCCGACGTCCAGAGGGCACAGAGCTCGATCTGGACCGTGCCATCGGCGGAGCCCCTCGCCGTGAGACCCACGGTGACGGGCAATGGTTCGTCCGCCGGGTCAGCGGTGCCGGATCAGAGAAGTCCTACCGGTGCCCGGGCTGCCAGCAAGAGGTGGCGCCCGGCATACCCCATGTCGTTGCCTGGCCGGCTGATGGCATGGGTGGCCTGCAGGACCGCCGACACTGGCACACCCCCTGTTGGACCGCTCGCGGCCGGCGTACACCAAAAGGATCGTATAGATGACTGTTCTGATGTCTTGACATCCTCCCGGCCATGAATGACCAGGATTCCAACCGCTCACCCGGAGGCAACGTGTTGAGGTTCGCGCTTCACAGACAGGGCCAAAGCTCCCAAGTCTCCACGCGCTGCCACGGCATGCCCTGCCGCGGTTCACTGCTGGTACTGCCAAACAGTGTCAGACTTGGTTATCGCCGGGCAGGATTGAACGTACAGCCTTCCACAGACAGGCGGAAGGGTTCCCTCCCGGCCCTCAACGACTGGGTTTCCACCCTAGGAGTCCGATGAATGTTGTCGGCGTACAAGAGATTCGGGCCAATACGGTTCTGCCGGCCCGCCGCCGCGATATCGAGCTCCATACGGCGGACGGCCTGCGCCTGGTCGGGGAGCTGGCCCTGCCGTTTGAGCGGGATCCGGTCGCCACCTTGGTGACCCTGCACCCGCTACCCACCCATGGTGGCTTCATGGACAGCCACGTGTTCAAGAAGGCGTCCTACCGCCTTCCTGCGCTCGCCGACATCGCCGTGCTGCGGTTCAATACCCGTGGCACCACCTCGCCTCGTGGCACCTCGGAAGGCAGCTTCCACGACGCCCGTGACGAACGCTTCGACGTCGCCGCGGCAATCGAGTTCGCCCGGGCTGCTCGTGACCCCGAGCTGGTGAACCGCTGGCTGCTCGGGTGGTCATTCGGCACTGACCTGGCCCTGATGTACGGTAACGATCCCGCCGTCCAGGGCGCCATCCTGCTCAGCCCGCCGCTGAAGTTCAGTCGCCCGGAGCACCTGGCCGGCTGGGCGCGTTCGGGCAAGCCTCTGGTCGCCCTTGTGCCCGAGCTCGACGATTATCTGAGACCCGACGAGGCGGCGGCGAGGTTCAGCAGCGTTCCCCAGAGCAGGGTGGTCGGCGTCGAAGGCGCCAAGCACCTGTGGGTGGGGGAGAACTTCGTCCGCCGCGCGCTCGACGAGATCGTGGCCACCGTGAGCCCGGGCGCAGCGCCGTTGCCGACCACCTGGGACGGGGAAGTCATCGACGCACCGCGGTGAGCCGGCCTTGATCGACGAGTCCATGGGGCCTTGATCGCCGACGATCCCTTTGTCAGTCTCGAAGGAAGAGAACTGATGGCCCGTCTGCGGGAAGGGAGTCGATGATGCCCGATGTGAGGGTGAACGGGGTGTCACTTCACTACGTCGTTCACGGCAAAGGGCCCAGCGTCATCATGGTCCACGGTTCCTGGGGTGATGCGGACAACTGGGCGCAGGTTCTGCCGCTGTTCGCCGAGCATTGCCGGGTCGTGGCATACGACCGGAGGGGTCACAGC
>CABDZK010000204.1_pt1 | contig 14147 bp, 14 predicted proteins | sample 3132141 | NCBI WGS metagenome assembly CABDZK01 (sample SAMEA5534340, study PRJEB31848) | metagenome | biome: tundra; feature: field; material: soil | place: USA | collected 2013-05 | depth 0.45 m | reverse complement strand
CCGACCTCGCCCGCAGGTTCGACGTGATCCGGGTCGAGAACCTCAACGTCCAAGGCATGACCCGCTCCGCGCGGGGAACCGTGGCGGAACCGGGCAGAAACATCGCCCAGAAGACCGGGCTCAACCGGGGCATCCTCAAATCCGGGTGGGGTCTGCTCGCGGCCCGGCTGGAGCAGTAGGCATACGGCAGGGTCGAGAAAGTGAGAGCTGCGTACACGTCGCAGACCTGTAACGCCTGCAAGCATGTTGCGCACGAGAGTCGCAAGAGCCAAGCGACCTTCGTGTGTGTTTCTTGCGGGTACAGGGCAAACGCCGACGTGAACGCGGCCATGAATATCGCGGCAGGACATGGCGTGACAGCGCGTGGAGACCGCAGAGTTTTGGCTCGGTCTGTGAAGCGTGAACCTCAACATGCACGGCCTCCCAAGGTCGCATAGCAGTTGGAATCCTGGCCGTTCACGGCCGGGAGGATGTCAAAACCATCTGGTGATCCCCGCTAAACACCCGGGCGACTTCGGCCGGGTCGACATCTGCCAATGACCGATGGTGCCAGCGAGGCGCATTGTCGCGGTCGACGAGCAGGGCTCGCACCCCCTCGACGAAGTCGACCGAGTCCGCCATCGCACCGGCCAGCATCAGGTCCTGCTCCAGCACCTGCGTCAGGGTGTCCATCCTGCTGGCTCTGCGGATGGCTTCCAAGGCGATGCAGACGGCCAGAGGCGAGCGGGACTCCAGAACCTCGGCGGCGTGCTGGGCGCCAGGGGACGGATGTGCCCGAAGGGCACGCAAGATCATGACGGCGTCGTTGCCGGCATAGCAGGAGTCGATCCACACCCTCGCTGCGGCAAGGTCGCCAACAGCCGTGCTGGTGCCGACGCGGGCGTCCAGCGACTCACCGGCAGCCAGAGAGGCGATGATCGCGGGGATGTCCTTGCTGCCGATCAGGGCATCGGCTAGCCCGCAGCTGATGGCGTCGGTGCCGTCTGCCGAGAGCCCAGTCATGGCTAGGTGCGTCCCTGTCTCACCGGGCGCGCGGGAGAGCAGGAACAGCGAGCCGACGTCGGGGGAGAAACCGATAGCGGTCTCCGGCATAGCCACTCGCGCACGTTCAGTGACCAGTCTCAGACTGCCGTGGGCGGACAGGCCTACCCCGCCACCCATCACAATGCCGTCCATGAATGCCACGAAAGGCTTGGGGTAGCTGGCGATGGCGGCGTTCATCCGGTACTCGTGGGCCCAGAACTTCACCGCCTCCCCGGAACCCGCCATAACGACCGTGCGCAGGGCCCGGATATCGCCGCCGGCGCACAGAGCGCGCCCGCCGCTGCCCTGGATTGAGACCGCGACCACTTCGTCGTCGCGGGCCCAGTCCTGCAGCTGCACCAGGATCGAGGTGACCATGTCGTCGTTGAGGACGTTGAGGACCCTGGGCCGGTTGAGCAGGATACGACCGAGGTGACCGTCCCGCGCATACAGCACGTCGTCGCTCATTCCTGGCCTGGCTGCAAACTCTGTTTCTCTCACCTGGGGATCCTGTCAGAGGCCGATGGGGTGCCGCCCCCCGGTTCAGGGTCGGGACTCCAGGGCGAGGAGGTACTCCTTGGCTGCGAGCCCACCGGCATACCCGGTGAGGGCCCCGGAGGAGGCAACCACCCGGTGACATGGAAGGACGACGCAGAGCGGGTTGGCGCCAAGAGCCGCACCGACCGCGCGGGCGGCGCTGGGCCGCTGGATGTCCCTGGCCAGCGCCCCGTATGTCGTCCGGTGGCCGTAGGCCACCGACTCCGGCAGGTGCCCCAGAACGATGCGCTGGAACGGTGTGGCCAGGATCAGAGCGGTGGGCAGATCGAAGTCCCTGCGCTCCCCGCCCAGGTAGGCATCCAGTTCGCGTCGCGCCTCATCCAGGGCTCGTGGCAGGCGCAGGACCCGAGGCGAGACTTGTCGAGCCAGGCGATGCAGCCAGGCGTCCTCGATTTCGGGGTCCGGGACGTATGCCGACGCGATCAGGGCGCCAGAGTCATCGCGGGCCAACAACATTCTCCCGACGGCTGTGTCCTCGACGACGTAGGAGACGTCCGAGATGGGCAGGTCGGGGGGCGTCACCGGTGGGGCAAACGCTGACAGTCGCGAGGCCACTGTGTGTTCGGTCATCTCAGATCACGTCCTTGGTGGTGGTGAGCCTCAAGGTGGCCAGGGCGTCGCTGACCAGACGCCGGCTCATGGTCGGGCTCGTGCCCAGTGCTTTGGCGATGCTGGGATGGTCTAGGTCCAGCACATACTTCAGGACCACGGCATGACGTTGGCGCTCGGGCAGAGTCGCGACACGGGACCACAAGACCTCGTCCGGGCGATCCTTCTCCGGCCCCTTAACCAGCGAGCGGCCCGCGACCTCACCGACTATGACAATGTCCTGGACCGGCACCGGTCTTCGGGCTCGAGAACGATGAAGGTCCATCGCACAGTGGGACGTGATCGTCAGCAGCCAGCCTCTCAGATTTGTGCTTGAGCGTAGTCCGGGATAGGCCGCGAGCGCCTGCGTCCAGGCCTGCTGGGCGACGTCGTCACCCTCGATCGGTCCGGCCAGGGCGTGAGCCAGCCGGGAGACGTCGCGCCAGTGGGCGTCGACCAGATACTGAAAGGGCGGCAGTGTCACAGGAGTTCAACGTTTCCGCGGGCCTGCGTGTGAGTCCTGGAGTGTGAGGCCTGTCAGGGGAGGCGCAGACATGCCTACCACCGTATTCCCAGTTCTGAGGCTAGTTCGTCCGACGCAACCACGCGGTGGGTGACAGGATGGCGTGGTGCAGGACGCCGTCATGCCTATCTCGGAGCGGACTCCGCGGATCATCGCCCATCGGGGATCCAATGAGTACCTGCCCGAGCAGACGCTCAAGGCCTATGTCCGTGCGATCGCCGAAGGTGCCGATGCCCTCGAGTGTGACGTGCGACTCACCGCCGACTCGCACCTGGTCTGCGTCCACGACCGCAGGGTCGACCGGACCTCGAACGGCAGGGGCCCGGTCTCCACGCTGGAGCTGGCCACTTTGCAGGGTCTGGACTTTGGCTCCTGGAAGCAGGCGCACAGCACCGATGTCGAGATGCCCGAGGTGGACCGTGAGCGGGACATGCTCCTGACCCTGCGTCACCTGATCGACACGGTGCTGAACTGCGGGCGCGACGTCGGGCTCGCGATCGAGACCAAGCACCCAACGAGGTATGCCAGTCAGGTCGAGCGGGAGTTGGCGCGGGTACTGGGCCAGTTCGGGCTTGACGGGGCGTATGTGCCGGGGCGACCGCATGTGTGCGTGATGTCCAACGCCCAGGTGGCGATCGCCCGGATGCGACAGCTCTGTCCGGAGGTGCCGCTGGTGTACCTCATCAGGGAGTCGGTGCCCCTGCGTTTCCGTGATGGGGGTCTGCCCAAAGGTGCGCAGATCGCCGGGCTGGACAAGGCCATCATCCGGCGCTGGCCCCAAACGGTCAAAAGACAGCACGATCGTGGCCATCAGGTCTATGTGTGGACCGTTGATGAGGAGGCCGACCTCGACCTGTGTCTCGAGCTGGGAGTGGCGGGAATCATCTCAAACCGTCCGGCTTTCGCCCGTGACTATGTCTTCGGCAAGGACTAATCTCAGGAGCGGGGCCGGGACACGAACGCCGGACGTGAACAGTGGCACGCGAACAGCGTGTCGAGCAGGGGGGATAAGTATGTCAGCGCAGACCCTGCGGGTGCCGTGGAAGTTGAGCTCAGGGCGGGACGCACGCCTGGCGCTGGTCTCCTCGCTGCGCGAGCTCGAGGTCGACGAGACCGTGGTTGATGAGGCCGAGATCGTGATCTCCGAGCTAGTCGGCAACGCGGTTCGCCATGCCAGACCACTGCCGGACGGGACGATCCGGGTGAACTGGACGGTCAGAGCCGGCGTGGTCGAGGTCGAGGTCACCGACGGTGGAGGACCCACCATCCCGCGCCCGGCACCGCGTTCACTGTTGGCTGCCACCGGCCGCGGACTGCGGATCGTGCGGGGCTTTGCACACGAGTGGGGTGTCCTGGAGGATCGCGGAGGCCGAACCGTGTGGGTTTCGCTCGGCGGGCCGTCTCGCCGTAGAAGTCATTGACCCCGCTGTTATCGATCCCTGTCGCGACCCGTCCGTCAAGCTCTCGTCAGTCCAGCGGGGCAGTAGGGTTGGCGAACATGGGCAAAGCATCCAGGCGTCGCAAAACTGACAGCGACAGCGTTCACCAGACCAGCACCAGGGATCTTTCGGTGGCACCGCCTGCGTTTGTGGCCAGACCCTTTGAGGGTCTGAAGGGCGAGACCGACTGGGTGGCGATCCGTGAGGTCGTTCCGGCGGCCACGGCAACGGTGACATTCGCAGCCGGCGTCGTTGCCGCGGATCGACCCGGAACCGCCACCGTGGCAACGGTTCTGCCACTGGGCTGGTCTGGTCTGCGGCGTGCTGACGGCGCCGTCATGGTGGCGCTCCAATCCGGCTCGACCACCGGAGACGCGAGTCGTGATGTGGCCCAGGTACTGCTGGCCACCGCAGCTGCCGAAGTCGGTATGCCGCTGCCGTTCACGCCGCTTGCCACCGCCGCGACGCCGAGACTTCAGGATGTCCTGGACCCGGCGGCCTCCTTCGAGGTCACCGTGCACGAGGGATTCGACTTCTGGGTCCCCGACGCCGGCGAGCTGGATGACGAGGCCAGGCAGTCCCTGGATCAGGCGAACGCCGCGGCGATCCCGACGACGAAGCTGGAGTCCGCGGCGGCGGCTTACTGGTGCCGGGTTGGCGAACGTACGTATCTGCGTTGGGTGCTCCCCCACGACGAAGATGCGGCGACTGATGCGCTGGCCCGACTCCACGCGGCGTCGGCCACGTCGATGGGCGAGGGCACCCGGTTGCTGGGGGCATTCCGGGCGTGCGGCCTGTTGGTCCCGGTCTGGGACCTTGACCCGAAGCTTGCCGGCCAGGACTACGAGGACGCGTTGGCGCAGCTGGCCGTTCGCCTCGATGAGGCCCTTGGGCAAAGCGGTGCCTTGAGCGGTGAGCAGCGGCGGGCCCGTTCGGGCCTGCTGAGTCGCCAGGTCACCCTGCGCTGAGGGCGGACATCATGGATCCCACGACGACGCTCACCTCGGTCGCGGCGATCATCGCGGCCAAGGACGAAGCCGTTCGGATCTCGGCGACGATCGACGGGGTAACCCGGATCGACGGGGTCGACCTGGTGATCGTGGTCGATGACGGCAGTTCTGATGCCACCGCGCGGTTGGCAGGTGAGGCCGGCGCGGTCGTTGTCAGTCATCGGCGCAACAGGGGCAAGGCTGCGGCCATGGCCACCGGCGCAGCGGCTGCCTCTGATCTGGACCTGCGTGACCCACCGGTCTCCGGGCGCTCTCGTCAGCTGTTGTTCATCGACGCCGACCTGGGGGGCAGCGCCGCTAACATGGCTGTCCTGGTTGCGCCGGTCGCGTCCGGACAGGCAGACATGACCATCGCCGTCCTGCCGCCACAGGAGACCTCCGGTGGCGGTCACGGGTTTGTGGTGCGGTTGGCGCGCAAGGGTATCGAGCGTTTGGCCGGCTGGACGCCGACTCAGCCGCTGTCGGGCATGCGATGCCTGTCCCGCGAGGCCTTTGAGGCAGCTTCACCGTTGGCGCGCGGTTGGGGCGTCGAGGTCGGGCTCACCATCGATGTTCTCGGCGCAGGTTTGCGAGTGCTGGAGGTTCCCTGCGATCTGCAGCACCGGGTCTCCGGCTCGGACTGGAGCGCTCAGATCCACCGCGCCAAGCAGTATCGCGACGTCTGGCTTGCGCTCGCCGTTCGGCGACTTCGCGCCTTGCGCAGGGGTCGCCAGGTCCGAACCCCAGTGAGAACCAGAGGCCGACATTAGGTTCCCTCGCCTCGAGCGGTCGCTGGGATGGTTTCGCATGGCGGCGCTGGTCCTCTCGTTCGCACTGCTCCTGCTGGTGGCAGGAGCTGGGCCTTCGGCGGCCAAGCCTGGCCTCGGTCCTCGTGGTTGGGCTCCGGGGGATCTGCCCATCACCTTGTCATCGGCGGTGGTCACAGCGGCCCTGTGGACGGCATACCTGCTGGGGGCCGTGGCTGTGGGCGTGGGCTTGTGGCGCGGCAGGGGTAGCGGACAGCCCCGGGTCAGGTGCGGGGGGTGGCTGGGTTGGCTGCAGGCCCACCCCTGGCTCTTGCCAGTGACGTTGGGTGTGCTGGCGCTGCTGACCGCGCCGATGGGCTCGGCCGACCACACCAACTACGCAGCTTATGGCCGGATCGCCGCGCAAGGGGGCGACCCGTACCTGGTCGCGCCGATCACCTGGGCTGGGGGACATGATCCCGTCACCAGTGCCGTGGAGCCCCCCTGGACGATGACACCAAGCATCTACGGCCCTTTCGGGACCGCTTTGCAGGCGCTGAGCTCCATTGTCGGGCATGACAATCTGCGTCAGACCGTCTGGGTCTGGCAGGTGCTCATCGTGGCAGCCTGGCTGATGGTGGCGTTCCTGCTACGCCGAGCGGCCATGGATGACGCGGCTCGGGGACGGGTGGACCTGTTGTGGACGGCCAACCCTGCCGTGTTCGGTGTTGCGGTGCTGGGTGCCCACGTTGATCTCATCGCGACGGCGCTGGCTGTGGCCGCGCTCTTCCTCGCGGCACGCCGACCCTGGATCGCCGGCCTGGTGCTCGGAGCAACAGTAAGCACCAAGATCACCTACGGCGTCGTTGCGCTGGCAATCCTGTGGTCTTGGCGATCTCTGGTTCGCCAGGACCTGGTTCGTAAGGTGATAGCGCTCGCCGTCCCGTCCCTGGCGGTCTTCGTATCGCTGCATCTCTGGGCGGGTCCACACGTCTTCGATCAGTTGGTGAAGGCGAGCAAAGGGGTCTCCCTGGCGACAGCCTGGCGCCCTGTGGTCAACTTGTTGTCCGCCATGATGCCGCTGGACGAGGCCCGCACCGCGGTGTCCGCGGCCTCTGTCGTCATGGTCATCGCGTTGGCATGGGTGCTCTCGCGTGTCGTGCGTTCTCGCCCAGCCATGCAACAGGAATCGTCCACCCAGCAGATCTCGATCACCCAGCAGACGCAGTCGGCCATGACCGCCACATTTGTGCTCGCCACGGCGTATGCACTTGGCGCTCCCTACGCCTTGCCCTGGTACGACATCCTCACCTGGGCCACTCTCCCGATGATGCTCGCCACGGCGTTGGACGGGATTCTGCTGGCGCGGCTGACGGTGATGGCCATGGCCTATGTCCCGGGCCGCGTGGTCGCCATGAGCGCAGAAGTCGAGTCGCTGACTTTGGGCTTCCGCAAGATCGTGGGTCCGCTGGCGGCGTGGCTGGTGTTGCTGGCTATCGCCGGTGTCGCGAAGCGCGGGTCAGCACGGGTTGTGCCGTAACCTCATCGTCGAACGTTCTAACCTCATCGTCGAACGTTCTGACAGCGATCGCGATTACCAACGGGCATGCCAGTGTGGCTCCCAATGCCGGGATTGCGGCGCCCGAGTCTTTCAGCGCAAAGCCGAGCACCCACATGATCATGATGGTGATCAGTCCCGGCCGCAGGAGGGGGATGTCTGCGAAAGCCCGGCCCAGTGGGGCCGCTGCCCACCAGTTCGGCCGGGCCAGGACATAGCCGAATATGACGAGCATGACCGGGATGAGCAATGACAGGGGGTAGCTGAGGAAGAGCGTGGCGTTCTGTGCAAGCTTGCGCACGATGAGGTCCCAGGCCCCCCCATCCAAGGTGGTCTGCACAAATCTGCCCAGATGCGAACGGGATTGGGCCGGACGCATCCAGTCCAGCAGGCTCAGGAGGATGACAAACGCGCCGGTCCCACCGCCGATAGCCAACAGCACGCGCCAGGTCAGCTTGATCTGCAGAATTGTTACGACCAGGACGATCACGGCCGGGAGCAGTGCCGTCAGCCCGGCAGTGTCACTGCCCCACGATGGCGACGCATCCACGATGATGGCACCCATCCCGATGGCGGCCACCGCAATGGCAGCGTTTCGGCGCTGCCCCAAGGTGATGAGGTGGCTGGCCACAGCGATGCAGAGCATCAGCGTCGCGGTGGCAAACAACGCGAAGCTCCCATTGCCCATCCCGTAGAACCTGCCCCCGATCACCGGCTGCAGGCCCATCAGCGAGGAGAGCTGTAGCCGCGACCCCGTCATGACATCCAACGCCAGGACCGCCATCGTCGTGACACAGACCACGACCAGTGGCCCGAGCGTCCGCCGGCGCCACGGTCCCAGAAGTGCCAGCGCCGAGATCGCCGAGGCGAAGAGCGCAACGGAGGCGATGACACTGACCATGGGAATCGAGAAGCGCCACCACGGCAGGAGGTTAGCCAGGAACGTCGACACCGGGACTGTCGCGGCGATAATGGCCAACCTGCGAGTGTCCACCAGGAGCTGATGACGTCGCGGCTCAGTGCTCCACCCGCGCTTCCAGAGCAGGGCTGCGCCCAGATAGAGCACCATCTGGAGCAGGACCCACCCGTATACGAACGGCTGGACGAGGCCGCGGACCTCGTAGGAGGACTGGTCGTAGTCGAGCAGAGCCTGCAGACGCTTGGAGGCCGACTGATCTGAGCTCTCTCCTGCGGGCACGAACTCTATTGGGGTGCCGCCCAGACTTGCCGGCGGTCGGATGCCCAGATGCTGGAGAATGCTCGGCGCCAGATCCGTGAGCTGCACGAGCCCTGGCTGCCTGGTCGAGCTCGACTCAAGGGTTCCCGCTCCGAAGTGCGGTCCGGTGATGGCAATCATTCGCAGGCGTTCAGTGGCTCCCGCGTCGGCGAGGCTGACAAGTCCGACATCAGTCCCGGCGGGTGTGACCTTGAGTATTGCGGCAACCCGGGCCTCGACGACCGCGACCTGTTGGGCGCGCGTGGTAGTCGGACGTAGCTCATCCTGGGGGTTCACGTCGGTCGGATCGCGGACCGGGCCGACGTCGATCAGAGTCACCAGGCAAGCCGCCAGAGCCGTGGACAGCGTCGATTCGTCGTATGGCTGGTAGCGGACCACCATGCCGCTGGTTCGAGCCGCGCCGAGGGCGGCGCCGGGGCCGACGGCCTGGATGCATCCGCCGTGACTTGCGACCTGGTCACCGAGCAGACCAAGAGAGGCGGCGAACCTGCTGCTTCCTGCCGCCGCGCGGTACTCACTCCAGTGAGGCACCTTGCCGGGGGCCATGTCAGCGGGCAGTGCTCGGCATGGGGGTTTGACGCCATCGGGTCCGCTGCCCCCGCCCTGGCCCCCGCCGATCGCGTCGCCGGCTTGCTCTCCGGCAGAGAGAGTCAGCCAACCGTCCACCGGGCAGGTGTTGTCGTGAACCGAGCGGACCGCCAGAGTGGCGGTCGCACCATCGCGCAGCAACGACCACAACGTCGGCGTGGTCTCCGGCGAGATGTCACTCCACGAAAGCCCCCCGGTGCCGATGAAGACAATCGACTCGCTAACATCTTTGCTCGCGGGCGAGGTTGACGTCGAGATGACAGAACCGATCACTATCCCGGCGAACACCACGGCGGCAGTGGCGGTGGCGAGCAGCTGGCGTCGGGTCACGAGGGCAAGGCTACTGTGGCGTTTCAGAGCCGTATCACGACGTCCAAGACTGCAACGAGCACATATCCGTGGCCGCCGGCCCTGGCGTGATCCCTACTAGTACGCGCCTTGAGACCCGTGGTCGGCCACCTGGATCGACTTTGGCGACGACCCCGAGATCGCCCGCCCAGAGGCGATCAGGGGGACATCTGGCCGCCGAAGGGCCTGACTGGTCATACGCTGCACTCGTGGACCTGGGCCTGAATACCACTTCGACGCTGGTCGCTGTCGCGATCGAGGAGTACCTCGAAGGTGACATAGAAGTCGCCCCGACACCCCAGGAGCAGCAGGCGCTCGCCGCCACCCAATCGGAAAGGGCGCCTCGTGAGCACGCGATACGGATTCCTCGGACCCACAGGCACATTCACCGAGATGGCGCTGAGTCAATGCTCCCAGCTCGTTGACGACGCCGAACGTATTCCGTTTGTCTCCGTTGATGCAGCACTCGCGGCCCTGCGTGCAGGCGATCTCGATGCCGCGATGGTCCCGATCGAGAACTCCGTGGAGGGTGGGGTCAGTGCCACCCTGGACGCCCTGGCCAGTGGGGACCCACTGGTGGTCGTAGCCGAGCAGGTCGTCCCGATCACCTTTGTTCTCGCTGGGCGCGCCGGCGTGGCGCTCGCCGACATCCGCACCGTATCCACCCACCCGCATGCCTGGGCCCAGGTCCGCGCATGGATGGGGGTTCACCTTCCCGATGCCGAGTATCTGCCAGGGGCTTCCACCGCTGCCGCGGCTGCAGGACTGGCACGTGAGCGGCCGGCATACCAGGGCGTGGTCTGCGCGCCCGTGGCCGCGGCCAACCACGGGCTTACCGTGCTGCAGGAAGACATTGGTGACAACAGCGGGGCCGTGACCCGGTTCGTGCTCGTCGCCCGGCCCGGTCAGCTACCCGCGCCCACTGGTGCCGACAAAACCTCGGTCGTCCTGTTCCAGCGTGAGGACCACCCCGGTGGCTTGCTCGAGCTGCTTGAGCAGTTCGCCACCCGTGGCATCAACCTGACCCGGATCGAGTCTCGCCCCAACGGTGGTCGGCTGGGGGACTATTGCTTCTCGATCGACTGCGAGGGCCACGTCAACGACGAGAGGGTCGGGGAGACACTGATGGGGCTGCAACGGGTCTGTGCCCAGGTGCGCTTCCTGGGTTCCTATCCGCGGGCCGACGGTGTCGAGGCGCACGTCGTGCGTGGCACCGGGGACAGAGAGTTTCGTGACGCCCGGGCCTGGTTGAGAGGTTTGCGCAACGCCGCGCTCTGACTACCGGCCGAAGCTTTGGCCCAACAGCTTGGCCGAAGGTCAGCCCACCCGGACCACGAGCGCAAGGGGGTCCACCGTAGCGGAAAGGCCGCGGGACCGGCCGACGGTGTCGCCGTCGATCTGGATGGCTTCGGGGTGGTCACAGTGGATGGCCACCGACTTCAGACGGTGGTGGTCCACCCGTTCGTGGCCCTTGCGCTTCTGAGAGATCACCCGCGCGGCCACGGCAATCCAGCCGACCACACCGACCGGCGACAGAATGATAGCGTCGAGCCAGCCGTCATCGACCTGCGCCTGCGGCAAGAGCACCAAACGGCCGGTGATCTTGCCGCAGTTTCCGATCACGACGGTGCGCGCACGGCGGCTGAACTCGGCCTCGTCGTCGATTTTGATCCGGACCTTGAACTGTGGGCCGCGCAGGTTCTTCGCGCCCGAGAAGGTGTAGGCCAGCGGCCCGACCGTCTTCTTCAGACGTTCGGGTGCATCAGCCATGATCGCGGCGTCGAAGCCGATGCCAGCCATGATCAGGAAGATGTGCTGCTCAGGGCGCTTGTGCTCGTCGGAGCGGTCCACGGTGAGCCGACCCACGTCGATCCTCTTGTTCTGCCCGGTCAGTGCCACCTTGAGCGCGTCATCCAAGGAGTCAGTGGGCAGGCCAAGGTTGCGGGCGAGCAGGTTGGCCGTGCCGCCGGGAAGGAGACCGATGGGGGTCTCGGTCCCCACCAGCGCGGCTGCCACGGCATGTATGGTCCCGTCCCCGCCGAGCGGACAGATCAGCGTTGCGCCGTCTGTAACGGCCTGTCGGGCCTGGCCCGTGCCCCGGTCTTCCGCTGTCGTCTCGACCCACAACGGCTCAGCCCAGCCGGCAGCCAGACAGCCCTTGGTGACCTGTTTCCGAAGCGAGGCGATGTTGTCGAACTTGGTCGGGTTGACGATGATCGCGGCCATTCGCTTGGGTGCGGACTTGCCGGCCCCTTCGGGACGGAAATGCTCGCGTGGTGGACGGCGACGGCCGAAACGGCGGACGCCCACGGCCTGGGCGATGGTGTCGCCAGAGGCTGAGCGGAGAAGCCAGGCAAGCAGCACCAGCAGAGCAATGGCTCCAATGACGATCCATCCGGCGGTGTCTATCAGCACGTGGCGAGGTTACCGGACGAGAACAACCCGTCATCTTCACGACCTACCAGAGCCACCCGACCACGTGACCTGCATGACCTAGACGAAGATTGGCCCATGACCTCTGCATCTGATCGCGCCGACCACGCGGCCGGCGTCAACTCACCCGAGATCGAGCCAGACCACAAGGACTGGACCTGGGTCCTGCAACAGCCGTGTCCGGACTGTGGATTCGACACGGGGTCCGTGGCCGGCCGGCAGGTTGCGGCAAGACTGCGGCAGAATGCCGCCCGCTGGCCCGCGGTGTGCTCCCGGGTCGATTCCAGAGTCCGGCCAGAACCAGGGGTGTGGTCGCCCCTGGAATACGCCTGCCATGTCCGGGACGTGTGTCGGGTGTTCGAGTCGCGGGTGAATCTCATGCGTTCCCAAGTGGATCCGGCTTTTGAGAACTGGAACCAGGACGACGCGGCGATCGCCGGCGCCTACAGCACGCAAGAACCGCAAGTAGTCAGCGTTGAGCTCTTGGCGGCGGCCGAGGCTGCGGCGGCGTCTTTCGACGCGTTGGGCGATGACGACTGGCAGCGCACTGGTCGACGTACCAATGGCTGGAGATTCACCATGGAAACCCTCAGTCAGTACTTCCTGCATGACCTGACCCATCACCTTCACGACGTGCACGGCTAACCGACGGGAACGGGTTCGATGCCGCGTGGGCTGCGCAGATAGGCTCGGGCCCGTGATCGATATCAAGTTCCTGCGTGACCAGCCAGATGCCGTCCGGGCCTCGCAACGTGCCCGTGGCGAGGACGAAGGGATCGTTGACGCGATTCTTGGCGCGGACGAACGACGACGCTCGTCGATCGCCGAGTTCGAGTCGCTGCGCTCTGAGCAGAAGTCGTTTGGCAAGCTGGTTGCTGCGGCTAAGGGCGAGAAGAAGGCTGAGCTGGTGGCTGCGGCCAAGGCCACCTCTGATCGGGTCAAGGAGTTGCAGGCCGTGGCCGCTTCCGCTGATGTGGAGCTCGCGGCCCTGATTCGCCGCGTCCCCAACATCGTCATCGAGGGCATCCCCAGCGGCGGCGAAGATGACTACACGGTCCTGGAGACCGTCGGTAACGCAAGGGACTTCGCGAGCGAGGGTTTTGAGCCCAGGGATCATCTTGAACTCGCCGAAGGCCTAGATGCCCTTGACATGGAACGTGGCGCCAAGGTCGGCGGGTCGCGTTTCTACTTCCTCAAGGGTGTCGGTGCCCGCCTCGAGTTGGCGCTGCTCAACATGGCGATCGCCCAGGCGGTCGAAACCGGATTCACTCCGATGATCACCCCGACGTTGGTCAAGGCCGACATCATGGCCGGCGCGGGGTTCCTGGACTCTCACGCCGAGGAGGTCTATCACCTGGAGGTCGACGACCTCTATCTGACCGGAACCTCTGAGGTGGCCCTGGCGGGGTACCACGCCGACGAGATCCTTGACCTCTCCGGCGGGCCCGAGCGTTATGCCGGATGGTCGGCTTGCTATCGCCGCGAGGCGGGTTCCTATGGCAAAGATACCCGCGGCATCATTCGCATCCACCAGTTCCACAAGGTCGAGATGTTCAGCTACTGCGCGCCCGAAGGGGCAGAGGCTGAACACCAGCGGCTGCTCGAATGCCAGCAGCAGATGCTGGCCAAGATCGAGGTGCCCTACCGCATCATTGACACTGCGGCCGGTGACCTCGGTGGCCCCGCTGCGCGCAAGTTTGACTGCGAGGCATGGGTTCCGACGCAGGGCCGCTACCGCGAGCTCACATCGACCTCGAACTGCACGACCTACCAGGCCCGCCGTCTGAACATTCGCGAGCGTGACCCGAAGTCCGAAGGCAACGCCACGCGCCATGTCGCGACGGTCAATGGCACGCTGGGCACCACTCGCTGGCTAGTGGCGATCCTGGAGAACCACCAGCAGGCCGACGGCTCGGTCATCGTCCCTGCCGCGTTGCGTCCATTTCTCGGAATCGACGTCCTGACGCCGAAGCTCTGAGCTGGGCAGCGTATGCCAAGAAGTCTGATCGCCATCGATCTCGATGGCACGATGCTCCAGCGAGACGGCTGGATGTCGCCGGCGGTTCGTCAGGGCGTGCGCGAGGTCGCCGAGGCCGGTGTGGACGTGGTCATCGCGA
>CABDZK010000201.1_pt1 | contig 14169 bp, 11 predicted proteins | sample 3132141 | NCBI WGS metagenome assembly CABDZK01 (sample SAMEA5534340, study PRJEB31848) | metagenome | biome: tundra; feature: field; material: soil | place: USA | collected 2013-05 | depth 0.45 m | reverse complement strand
ACCCGGGGTCCCTTCCGCAGACCACGGCCCGCCCCAGCGGGTCGGATCCGCAGTTCGCCAAGCGCACGCGTGCCCTGTGGGCCGCCATCGTCGCGGGTGACACCGCGGCTCACAGCAGCTTCTTCCCGCTCGGTGCATACCTCCAGGTCAAGGCGATCAGCAACCCCGCCGCTGACTACCGCAACAGGCTGATCGCCCTGTATGACCTTGACATTCGCGCGCTGCACTTGAGGGTCGGGTCCGGCGCAACACTGCTCGGGGTCGACGTGCCGGATCGTTCCGCCACGTGGGTCACACCCGGGCAGGAGTACAACGAGGGGTCCTACTGGCGGGTCTACGGGACGCGGGTGCGCTATAGGACGGTCGCAGGGAAGGAGGGCTCCTTCGGGATCTTCTCGCTGATCTCCTGGCGTGGCCAGTGGTACGTCGTTCACCTCGGCCCGATCAACCGCACCCCGGGGACCGGAGCCATCACGCCATAGGCAGGCGCAAGGGCTGGCTTCCGTGACTGGGCGACACCGACCAGGCAATCGCAGACCCACATCGTTAGGGCGTCACGTCGCAGCAGAGTCAGCCATTGTCAAGACAGGGGAGGAACGGGCGCGATGTCGGAATCGGAAGGCTTGCGCTGAGCCGCCCGGGCGCGCAGTAGGCCATAAGCCCGGCCAATCCCGACACCGTGGGCCGAAAAGTCTGGGCGACTACGCAAACGCATGCTTCCGCAGTGCGGGCGACACCACGCTGCGCTTCAGGGGAGGTTTCCAGGTCCCTGGTCTGGCTTGCACGGGTAGCCCAGATCTCCGAGCTGGTCAACGATCTCCCCCGAGCGCAAGGTCCAGAACACCAGCGCGGTGTTGGCCTCGGCTCCGACCCACACAGGCTCGGCCGTGCCGATCCACACACTCTCCGTCAGGATCGAGCCACGGGAACGCGCGCTGACGTATTCGACGGATCGTCTTGCGGGCGGCGCGCAGCGTTGGAGGCGCGGGTGCGTTCCGATCAAGGAACCACGATCGGCGCCCGAGAGATGGCGATCTCAAACGAGACGTCGTCGCCGATCAGTTGTAGGTGGCGTCGGGTGGCATGACGATGGTCGTGCAGGACGGGCAGAGCATTGCGACGCGGGCGCCTTTGCCGCCACCTCGTGCCTCGAGCAGGACGCGCGAACCCTCGGGAACGCGCAGCCGGCCGTATCCGGGCTCGGTGGGTTGCCAGCGAACCTTCTGGACGACGATTGGATTCCATATTGAGATCCAGCCCGCATCCATCTGTGCTGAACACGTCGGGCAAGAAATGGTGGTCGCCTCATCGTCCATCAGACCACCATAGAACGCGCGATGGCCAAGTCCTGCTCTCTGTGCCCGACCCGCGTGGCGTGAGCGCATCCCTGCCAGCCACCAATATAGCTACCGCCATTGGCTGGAGGTTGAGCATCTAGATCGAGTCACTCCCGCCCGGCCCGGAGTGATCGGCCCACCGCCAGCCCTGTGCGTTGTACGCCGCGGTGGTGGCGACCGTGCGTTCCTAGGCGACGGCCAAGCCCGCCGGGCCAACCAGAACATGATCCACCCATCCCGCTCTGGACGGTCTTCTGTCGGCGGAGCGTGGTCAAGGGCTTGAGGGCTGCTGAACGTCGGGATTGAGCGCCTGAGAGCGAAACACGAGTCAGCGAGTCGATGCCCCAAAGTTCCTAGCCCAGGACCGTGAGGAGGTCTCTCATGATCGAATCGGTGTCCCTGCCGTTGTCGGGGATGAGTACGGCTGCCGCAAGATGGCGTGCAGGGACGACCGCTAGGAGTGTCGTGTAGCCCGGGTCCGCACCGCTATGGCCGTATGCGGTGTCGGTGCACAGCCCTGTGAACACCATTGTTCCCAGGCCGTAGCCGCGATCCGGAGCGATATCGCCGGTTGACGGTTGGGTCATCATCGCGCGAACCGACTCGATGGGCAGCAGCCGCCCGCCATATAGCTGATAGCCCCATTTGGCCACCGTCGCCGCATCCGCGGCGATACCTGCGAATGAGTCCTCTCCCGAGCCAGCCAACGACTGAGACGGAAGGTATCCGTCAGGTGCCACCTTGAGGCTGCTCGGCGGGGCGGCCAACGGTGGTGTCGGTCGTTCGGCGTCCTGGGCCGCGACCCGGCTCAGACCTGCCGGCGTGAACAGATCGGTTCGCTCAACTTGTCCCACCGTTCTTCCTGTGACTTTCTCGATGAGCAGGCCGAGCAACAGGTAGTTGCTGTTGGCGTACACGGGGACTCCTCCGGGCGCAGAGGATCGTGGCTTGAGGTAGGCCAGGGTGTCCTGCGCGCTCCAGTGCTTGGCTGGGGTGGCCGCTTCGGCGCTGGTCATCGCTTCGAAGACGGCTCCGGGTGGGTCGGTCACGCCACTTCGCATGCTCAGCGTTTGACGGACGGTGGCGCCCTTGGCCGCCGACGACTGCGGGACGTAGCTGGACAGTGGGGCGTCCAGGTTGACCTTCCCCGTCGCTGCCAGGTGCATCACCTCGGCGGCAATGAAGGTTTTGGTGATGCTGTCAACCGCCATCATGGCGTCCGGTGTCAGTCGTGCCCCGTCACCACCGGCCCCGGCGGCACCGGCCCACGAACCATGGTCGCTGAGCACGGCGGCCGTGATTCCCGGTACTCCTACGGCGTGAGAATGGGCGTAGTTGGCAACAGCTCCCGCTAATACCGCTTGCAGTGCATTGGCCGTGGCGGCCGGGAAAGGGGTCGTCGCCGGGTTGGGTAACCGGATCGCCGCTGATGGTGGCGTAGCTGCCCCCGAAACTGCTGGCGCGCTGCCGTGGGCCGAGCTGCATCCGCCCGCCAGGAGCACCGTCACCGTCATCGCCAGCCCTACCCTCAGAGCAACGTTAAAGCTGGCCATGGTGGATCCCTCCCGCAGTTGATTGCTGGGTCCAGAGGAACCCGAAGCGGTCCTGGCGACACGGTGGTGTGCCGGTCAGGCCGCGTATTGGACCGCGGTGTGAACTTCTAGTTCAAGTCGGGAGTGCCGGATTCGCCTACGCCAGCATCGAACCGAGACCCGCCATCCCTGGACGCAGTGAGTCTGCCACAGATCTGGCGACATCGATTCGGGCTGCTTGGTCAGTGGCCAATATGCGGGCGTTTGCCGTCCCATGCTCAAGTCTGGTCCAGTAACCAGGACTACCGCGGTGGATCGGCGCGGGAACAGCCGCCAGCTACGGGTCGCCACTCTCCTTCCAAGACTGGATTCGGCCTTCTTGCCGCGAACAGCATGCGTCGATGTCTGGTCAGGTCCATGACCTAGCGGGCACCTGAAGCCCAGGAACTGGTGTTCGCCGCGGCCGCCAGGATCTGTGCAAGCTCCTCGTAGCCGTCCGCGACCAGGCCCACCGTGACGCGCACATGGCCACCCCCACCGGGCAGGATGTCGAACGGCGTGCCGGGAGTGACTCCCACCCTCTGGCTGGCCAGCCGGACGATAGCAGCCGACTCGTCGTGCACGGGCACCCACAGGTTGAGCCCGTCGCCGCCGGTGACCTCCACGTCGCGTGCGTTCAGCGCAGAGACCAGTGCGTCACGGCGACGGGTGTACTCGTCTCTGGCGTGGTTGACGTCGGCGATGGCGTCGGCATCGGTGAGCAGGCTCAGCAACACGCGCTGCAAGAGCCGGCTACTCCATCCCTGTCCCAGCTGCCGGCGGTGGATGATCTCGCGGAGCAGCTCACTGGGTCCGCTCATCGCGGCCAGACGAAGGTCGGGGCCATGCGACTTTGAGAAGCTGCGGATATGGATCACCTGATCCGGAATCCACTGACCCAGGCTGATCGGCGCGCTGGCGGCCACGGCACCTGCCGAGTCGTCCTCGACCACCGGCAGGCCGGCTTGGGCAAGGATGGGCGCCAGGTCCCGGGCGCGTTGCTCGGTCATCGACGCACCTGTCGGGTTCTGGGCTCTGGGCTGCAGGAACACGGCCGCGATGGGACTGCGCAGGGCAGCAGTCAGTGGCTCGGGGCGCAGTCCTTCGGCGTCGACAGGCACCCCCGCGACCTCAACACCGATGGACTCGAGCAGGTCCAGCAGGGGAGGGAAGCAGGGGTGCTCCACGACCACGCGGTCGCCGAACCGCAGCAGTGAACGGGACACCAGATCAAGACCATCCATGGCTCCGTCAACGACCATGAGCTCGGCTGGTGGGTAAGGCCATTGGGTCAACAGGACGTCCAGCAGTTCGGGCAGGACTGGGTCATCCAGATAGCTGCCAGGTATGCCCGCGGTGGTGAGCTCGCTCAGAGCCCGCCCGAGGTTTGGCAGCAGTGCTGGGTCGGGGGTCCCGGTGGACAGGTCGAGGGCGAAGTTGAGCTGCCGTTGCAGGGCCCGACGGTATCGGCCGGGGGCGGGGTCCTGCAGGCCGGCAACCGTGGTGCCGCGGCGACCGTCGGTGTGAATGGCGCCGGAACGAGCAAGTAGTGCCCAGGCGGCACTCACCGTGGTGGGGGAGAGGCCGAGCTGGGTGGCCAGGGCGCGGATCGGTGGCAGCTTTGCACCGGGCGCAAGGGCGCCCTCACGAACGGCGCGGCTCACCGCATGGGCGAGGCCGCGTGCGCTGGGCGCCTCGAGCCGTTCTTCAATGGCCGACATGGTCGTTCTCACGTTTGTAACATAGCAATAAGCAGATTGTGTGATCAAGCGGGTGGCACGTAGTGTGTCGCCATGACACAGCGAATCTCACACTGGATGGATGGTCGCAAGACCCCAGGCATCTCCGGCCGCACGTCCCCCGTGTACAACCCGGCAACGGGCCAGCGCAGCGCCGATGTTCAGCTTGCCAGCGCTGGTGAGGTCGATGTCGCGGTTGCCAAGGCCGTGGTCGCGGCCAAGGACTGGCGGCACGCCTCCCTGTCTCAGCGCTCAGGTGTGCTATTCGCCTTCCGCCAGCTGTTGCATGAACGTACTGAACAGCTCGCGGCGATTGTCACGGCCGAGCACGGCAAGGTCCTGTCCGACGCCGCCGGCGAGATCGCCCGCGGTCTGGAGAACGTCGAGTTCGCTGCTGGTGTGCCGCAGCTGCTCAAGGGCGGTTTCTCCGAGCAGGTCTCGACCGGGGTAGACGTCTACTCGATCCGTCAGCCTCTGGGGGTGGTGGCTGGCATCACCCCGTTCAACTTCCCGGTGATGGTGCCCCTGTGGATGTGCGCAGGCGCCATCGCCTGTGGCAATGCCTTCATCCTCAAGCCGAGTGAGAAGGACCCCTCGGCCTCGCTGTTCCTGGCGCAGATGTGGAAGGACGCTGGCCTGCCTGACGGCGTCTTCACTGTGGTCCAGGGCGACAAGGAAGCCGTTGGCGCACTGCTGACCCACGCCGACGTTGCCGCAGTGAGCTTCGTCGGCTCGACCCCGATCGCCAGGTACATCTATGAGACGGGCACTGCCCAGGGTAAGCGGGTCCAAGCCCTCGGCGGGGCCAAGAACCATGCACTGGTGCTGCCCGACGCCGACGTGGAGATGGCTGCCGACGCGGTGGTCTCTGCGGCATACGGCTCGGCAGGTGAGCGTTGTATGGCGCTGTCGGTCGCCGTCGCCGTGGGCGAGGTTGCGGATCGGTTGGTGGACGCGCTGGCCGCACGGCTGCCAAAGCTCAAGGTCGGTGATGGCACCCATCCGGACACCGACATTGGTCCGTTGATCACGGCTGAGCATCGTGACAAGGTTGCGGGCTACATCGGCGCTGGCGCCGAGCAGGGTGCCACTCTGGTCGTTGACGGTCGCCTGGGTGACCTTCCGTCCGGGGGCTTCTTCCTCGGGACGACGCTGATGGACCACGTCACCCCTGAGATGACCGTCTACACCGACGAGATCTTCGGGCCGGTGCTCTGTGTCGTCCGCGCGGACTCCTATGAGCAGGGTCTGGCGCTGATCAACGACAACCCCTACGCGAACGGGACGGCGATCTTCACTCGTGATGGTGGGGCGGCCCGAGCGTTCCAGTTCGACGTCGAGGTGGGCATGGTCGGTATCAATGTCCCCGTTCCGGTGCCGGTGGCCTACTACTCGTTCGGCGGCTGGAAGGCTTCACTCTTTGGTGACTCACACATGTACGGCGCCGAGGGAATGAACTTCTACACCCGCGGCAAGGTCGTCACCTCTCGCTGGCCCGACCCGGCCACCTCCGCAGTTGACCTCGGCTTCCCTCGCACGAGATAGGAATCCCCAAGTGACCCAGACATCAACGCCGCAGAACCCCGCCGAAGAGGCCCGGGTCCGCGCGGACGACCGCGCGCACGTCTTCCACTCCTGGTCCGCGCAGGCCAAGATCGACCCGATGCCGATTGCCTCCGCGTCCGGTTCCCACTTCAGTGACTACTCCGGCAAGCGCTATCTCGACTTCTCCTCGCAGCTGGTGAACGTCAACATCGGGTACCAGCACCCCAAGCTCGTCGCTGCGATCCAGGAGCAGGCCGGCAAGCTCGCCACCATCTCGCCGGCCTTCGCCAACGATGCGCGTAGCGAGGCCGCCAGGCTTATTGCTGAGGTCGCCCCGGCAGACCTGGACACCGTCTTCTTCACCAACGGTGGGGCCGACGCCAACGAGAACGCGATCCGAATGGCGCGTCTGCACACCGGACGGAACAAGGTCCTGGCCGCCTACCGCAGCTACCACGGTGCGACGGCTGGAGCCATCGCGCTCACGGGTGACCCGCGCCGCTGGGCCTCTGAGCCGGGCCTTCCAGGCATCATCCATTACTGGGGTCCGTACGCCTATCGCTCGCCGTTCCACGCAACCACCGAACAGGAGGAGTCCGACCGGGCACTGTCGTCCCTTCGGGACCTCCTGATGGTCGAGGGATCGCATACGGTTGCGGCGATCATCCTGGAGACCGTTGTGGGCACCAACGGGATCCTGGTCCCGCCGCCGGGCTATCTCGCCGGGGTACGCGCACTGTGCGACGAGTTCGGGATCGTGATGATTGCGGATGAGGTCATGGCAGGTTTCGGTCGCTGCGGTGAGTGGTTCGCAGTGGATTACTGGGGCGTGACCCCTGACCTGATCACCTTCGCCAAAGGGGTCAACTCCGGGTATGTGCCGTTGGGCGGGGTGCTCATCTCGGACGCGATCGCAGCGACCTTCGCGGACCGGGCCTTCCCTGGCGGGTTGACGTACTCGGGTCATCCGCTGGCTTGTGCCGCTGCAGTGGCTTCGATCAACATCTTCCGTGAGGAAGCCATCATCGAGCATGCCCGATGGCTGGGGACCGACATCATCGGTCCTGAGCTGCGCAAGCTGGCCGAACGGCACCCGTGCGTTGGTGAGGTTCGCGGGCTCGGCGTCTTCTGGGCGCTGGAGCTTGTACGTGACCGCGACACCCGTGAGCCGCTGGTGCCGTTCAACGCCGGTGGAGCCGAGGCCAAGCCAATGGCCGAGTTCGCAGCAGCGTGCAAGGAGCAGGGGCTGTGGCCTTTCGTTCACTTCAACCGGACTCACGTCGTGCCCCCCTGCACAACGTCCGCCGATGAGGTCAGGGAAGGCATCGCGATCCTCGACAACGCACTGAAGGTGGCCGACACGTACTACGTCGGGAGCTGAGGCCACATCGGGTGCTGAGCGGCCCGCCCACGAGTAGGTGAATGTGGGCGGGTCAGTGCGCAGTCGGCGGGACCTGCATGTCGTAGGTGACCCACATCGTGCGCTCGGCCACCTGGTCGTACTTGCTCCGGGCACGGTGGTTGTCGTCCGCGGTGATCCAGCGGACCTTGCTCCAGCCACGCTGGCGTGCGATGGTTCGCAAGGCTTCCAGGAGTGCATCCACCGCGCCCGTGCCGCGTGCGGCCGGCGTGACGAAGAGGTCATCGAGGTGGCCTGCGATGGCAGCAGCCAGCGGCCGGAAGTAGGGACGGTAGTGGGCCAAACCAACTGCGGTGCCGCTCGCGTCGCGAACAAGCAGTGCCTTGACGTCGTGGTCGGGATCGGTGATCCATGACCACACAAGATCAAGCTGTGTGTCCGTGACGGCCTCCTGGTAGAAGTCGGCGTAAGCGCGGTACAGCTCCCGCCATATCGCGCTGTCGTCAGGGCCCGGCGGTCCAACGGTGTAAGGGCCAGAGGTCATTGCTCAAATCTAGTCATCGGCGGGAGCCACGGCAGTCATGGCTTGCGGGTCCAGAGCAAGAACGGCCGCACCCTCGGGCAAGGGCGGGGGAGTGCCGCCCCACTCCGGACACAGACTGCGGTGGTCGCACCAGTCGCAGAGCCTGGACTTGCTCGGCCGCCAGTCACCGCTTTGGGCTGCGGTCTCAATGGCATGCCACAAGGCCTTGAGCTTGCGTTCGACCGCGAGTAGGTCGGCCTCGTCGGGGGAGTAGCGCACGATCTCGGAGTTGGCCAGATACACCAGCTGCAGCATCTGCGGAACCTGCCCACGCAACCGCCACAGCACCAGCGCATAGAACTTCATCTGGAACAACGCCTTGCCCTCAAAGAGCTCTGAGGGCGACCTGCCGGTCTTGTAGTCGACGACCCGGATCTCGCCAGTGGGGGCGACGTCGAGTCGGTCGACATAGCCCCTGAGCGTCAACCCGTCCAGGTCGGTCTCCACGTAGAGCTCACGCTCGGCTGGTTCCAGACGGGTGGGGTCCTCCAGGGTGAACCACCGCTCGATCAGCGATATGGCGTCGCCGAACCAGCTCGCCACCGCGGCCGGATCGGCCTCTTCCACAAGGTCGGCCAGCTCTGGCCTGCCCTCGAGCAGAGCTCGCCACTGCGGCTCGACCATGGCGGAGGCGGCTTCGATGGTCCGTGCGGATGACGGGAGGTCGAACAGGCGCTCCAACACGGCGTGTACCAAGGTGCCCCGCGCCGCCGCGGCATTCGGCGGCGACGGGAGCTTGTCGATCACCCGAAAGCGATAGAGCAGCGGACACTGCATGAAGTCTGCGGCCCGGCTTGGGGACAGTGCGGTAACCATGAAATGCACTGTAGGTGGGCGGTCAGACACAGGGCGCACCGACGTGCAGACACAGGGCGCACCGACGTGAGTTCGCCGACACTGGACGGCCTCAACAGTGAGCGCACTGACCGCGCTTTGGGTGGCGTAAGCCCGGTCCTTCAGGTCTGGGGCAACCGCCTCAGCCCGGGCGTCTCTGGGACTGGATGTGCGCGTTGATGATCGACGACGGCCTGCACCGTTGGCCGGGTACTGGATGAGATAGGTGGACGTGGTCGCGGTCGTGCTGCGTCAGTGCCGCCGAAGTGGCCGCATCCTGCTTCGAAGACGTATGTCAGTGGATCCGGATACGTTCGGACCGAGGTCCGTTACCGGTGCCCCGCCGAGGTGCCGCATGAACGGCACGGCAGGAACCCCGGACGTTCACGGCCGGGAGGATGTCAAATAGGCTCGCAACATGGCCGCCAGCACCGAGGACTCGACACGTCAGGCCCCTGGCTGGCGCATTGCCACGATCGGTGGGGTGCCGGTCTACATCGGCAAGTCATGGCCGTTCATCGCCCTGTTCGTGGTGGCCACCTTCGGCCCCAGCATCGCCAGCAATCGTCCGGACCTCGGGCTCGGCGCCTACGCAGTTGCCGCGGGGTACGCCGTTCTGCTGCTCGTCTCGGTGTTTGCTCATGAAGCGTCCCATGCGGTCGTGGCCACCCGGCTGGGCTACCGGGTGAACCGCGTCGTGGCTGATCTCTGGGGCGGGCACACCGCATACGAAACCTCCGCCGCGCGACCCGGAGCCAGTGCGCTGGTGGCCATCGCCGGGCCCGCTGCCAATGCCCTCCTGGCTGCAGTCGGCTGGCTGGCCATGCCGGCCTTCCCGGACGGCATCTCCTCCACCCTTGTCTACGCGTTCGTCTGGACTAATGCCTTCGTGGCCGGGTTCAACCTTTTGCCCGGGCTTCCGCTGGACGGCGGCTTCCTGGTGGACTCCCTTGTCTGGCGAATCACCGGCAGTCGCGAGAGCGGACTCATCGCGGCGGGCTGGTGCGGGCGGGTCGTAACCGTCCTGGTCGTCCTGTATCTCGTGGGCGTTCCGCTGATGAACGGTCAGTCTCCGGATCTGTTCGGCATCATGTGGGGCCTGTTCATCGGGTCATTCCTGTGGATGGGCGCCACCAACGCAATCCGCGCCGGGCGGGGGAGTCGCCTGCTGGCCGGCATACGGATTGACTCCGTATGGCGACGCGCGGCGGCCCTGCCTGCCCATGCGAGCGCCGCGCAGGCGCTTGCTCTGCGCACCAGCGGACAGGGTGGCACCGCCGTGGTCGTCGAGGACGACGGGGGCAGGGCGATTGGGCTCCTTGACGACGAGGCGCTGAAGGCGATCCCGGAGCAGTCCCTCGGAAATGTCGCGGTGACCAGCGTGATGCATCAGCAGCCAGAAGGGTGGGTCGTGGAGGCCACTCCCGACCAGTCAATCGCCGCGGTGGTGCTCGTCATGCAGCACATCGGGATCCGCGCCGTGCCGGTGCGTTGGCCTGACGGCGCGATTGCCGGCATCGTGCTGGCCGGTGATCTCGAGAGTGCGCTGTCTCGAAGGCCTGCTCCGCCCGCCTAGACTTGTTCGTCATGAGCCCGGACAGCGCCACTGGCGCCCACCTGCGTCGTGGATCGTTCGCTGAGGGTGAGCGTGTGCAGCTGACTGATCCCAAGGGACGACTGCACACGATCATCCTGGAGCCCGGCAAGGAGTTCCACACTCACCGTGGCCGGCTGGCGCACAGCGAACTCATTGGTGCTCCGGACGGTTCGACCATCAAGAACACCGCGGGGGTCGAGTACCTCGCCGTTCGCCCACTGCTGTGTGACTACGTGCTCTCGATGCCGCGTGGCGCTGCGGTGGTCTATCCCAAAGATGCCGCCCAGATCGTCGCCATGGCCGACATCTTCCCGGGCGCCCGCGTGGTCGAGGCCGGTGTCGGGTCGGGCGCTTTGAGCATGTCTTTGCTCCGGGCTGTCGGCGACCTTGGCCACCTCCACTCCTTCGAGCGTCGTGAGGAGTTCGCCGACATCGCGCGGGGCAACGTGGAAGGCTTCTTCGGCGGTCCGCACCCGGCCTGGCAGGTCACCGTCGGCGACCTGGTCGAGAGCCTGCCGACCGCGGTCGGGGCGGGGACCATCGATCGAGTAGTTCTGGACATGCTGGCCCCTTGGGAGTGTCTGGACGTCGTCGCCGATGCCCTGGCTCCGGGTGGCGTGCTCATCTGTTACCTCGCCACCGTCACCCAGCTCTCCCGGGTGGCCGAGGCAGCGCGCGACCATGGGGGCTTCACCGAGCCGTCAGCGTGGGAGTCGCTGGTTCGTGGATGGCACCTCGAAGGACTGGCGGTCCGACCCCAACACCGGATGCACGGTCACACCGGCTTCCTGATCAGCACCCGGCGGCTGGCCCCGGGCGTCACGCCTCCGTACCGCAAGCGCCGCCCGGCCAAGGGCGCCCTCGATGGCGACACCGAACTACCCACCGGCGATTGGTCACTGGAGGACATGGGCGAGCGGGTCACGTCGGAGAAGAAGATTCGGCGCGTTCGTCGATCTTTGACAGATACACCCACCACGTAGACCTATGTCGCGTTAGGGTCGAATTGTCGGTTTACAATGTGGCCGACAGGCGACTCGAGGAGGTTCCAATCATGTCCGAGAACTCCCCCCAGCATGAGGATCAGCAGGGGCCCTTGGCCGAGTCGGTCGACCGGGCGGAGGCCTTGCGCCAGCAGTCTCTGCTGTCCGAAGAGGTCGCCGGCCTGCGTCGCCGTCTGGCGGACTCTCCGACCCGCTCGCGTGACCTCGAGAATCGCGTGTTGCAGCTGCAGACCGCGTTGTCGACCCTGTCGTCCCAAAATGAGCGCCTTGTGCGGACTCTGCGGGAGGCCCGCGAGCAGATCGTCACCCTCAAGGGCGAGGTTGACCGGCTGGCCCAGCCACCATCGGCCTACGGACTGATCCTTGAGTCCTACGACGATGCCACCGTGGACGTCTTGACCAGCGGTCGCAAGATGCGGGTTGCCGTCTCGCCTTCGGTGGACCCGAGCGAGCTGTCCGCGGGGCGCGAGGTGATGCTCAACGAGGCGCTGAACGTCGTCGCCACCTGCGGCTTCGAGCGCATCGGAGAGATCGTGATGCTCAAGGAGCTCCTGGGCGGAGACAGAGTCCTGGTCGTGGCCCACGCCGACGAAGAGCGCGTCTGCCGGATAGCGGACAGTCTGGACGGCCAACCGATCCGGGTCGGGGATGCACTGTTGCTGGACGCTCGTTCGGGCTTCGTCTACGAGCGGATCCCCAAGGCCGAGGTCGAGGACCTGGTCCTTGAAGAGGTGCCGGACATTGACTACAGCGACATCGGTGGGCTGGCTGGCCAGATCGAGGCGATTCGCGATGCGGTCGAGCTTCCCTACCTGTACCCGGACCTGTTCATGGAGCACAAGCTGAAGCCACCGAAGGGCGTCCTGCTCTACGGCCCGCCCGGCTGCGGAAAGACGCTGATTGCCAAGGCTGTTGCGGCCTCGCTGGCCAGGAAGGTTGCGGCCAAGGAAGGAAAGCCGGTCGGCAAGTCCTTCTTCCTGAACATCAAGGGTCCCGAGCTGCTCAACAAGTACGTCGGCGAGACCGAACGCCACATTCGCCTTATCTTCCAACGCGCCCGTGAGAAGGCTTCGGATGGCACACCAGTGGTGGTCTTCTTCGACGAGATGGACGCGCTGTTCCGGACTCGTGGCTCCGGTGTGTCCTCAGATGTCGAGACGACGATCGTGCCGCAGTTGCTGTCCGAGATCGACGGTGTCGAGCGACTGGAGAACGTCATCGTCATTGGTGCCTCCAACCGTGAAGACATGATCGATCCCGCGATCCTGCGACCTGGCCGGCTCGACGTGAAGATCAAGATCGAGCGCCCGGACGCCGAGAGCGCCCGCGACATCTTCAGCAAGTACCTCACCGCTGACCTGCCGTTGCACGAGCACGACCTGGCGGAGAACGGCGAGTCTGCCCAGCGCACGATCGAGGCGATGATCCAGTCGGCGGTCGAGCGGATGTACTCCGAGATCGACGCCAACCGGTTCCTGGAGGTCACCTATGCCAACGGTGACAAGGATGTCCTCTACTTCAAGGACTTCAACTCCGGGGCGATGATTCAGAACATCGTTGACCGGGCCAAGAAGATGGCGATCAAGGACTTCCTCACGACTTCTCAGAAGGGCATCCGGATCGAACATCTGCTGGCCTCGTGCGTAGACGAGTTCAAGGAGAACGAGGACCTTCCCAACACGACCAACCCCGACGACTGGGCTCGCATCTCCGGCAAGAAGGGCGAGCGCATCGTGTACATCCGTACGTTGGTCACCGGCAAGGACGGCACTGAGCCGGGTCGCTCCATAGAAGCGGTCGCTAACACGGGCCAGTATCTGTGAGGCGTATCCGTCGGTGAGGTTCTGCGTCAGCGCAGGCGCAGCTGGAACCATGTGGTGCTGACGTATGCCCCGAACATGAACCCGACCTCGTCCAGGGTGCCCACCTCGGTGAAGCCCAGGCTGCGGTGCAGGGCGTAGCTGGCCGGATTGGGCTGTGCCACCGCCCCCCTTACGATATGTGTGAGATGGGTGTGGGCGCTGTGTCGGTGGGGTGAGGCACTGTAGCGCCTGTGAGCAGCCCAGCTTCGGCAACCAGCACGGGAAGTGTGCGGCTGCGCCTGAAGCCAACAAACACCGCCCCGGTTGCTGGTTCCCAGGCCGGGGGCCACCACCCGGGCGGCCCGTCAGCTCAGCTTGCTGAGCATGCCTGTGGAGGGAGCAACGAGCCGGTCACCACGACGGGAGCCCCCGTTGCAGCAGGAACCAGCGGGCCACGCGCAAGCGTGGGCGTAAGCACTGGGCTGCTCCGGACAGGGACAGCTACGAGACGTGGAACGGCGCCAGCCATCTCACATCTCGTAACGGGGGGCCACCGCGGCAACGCCCACAGGACGTCGTTCAGGTGGAGCAGGTGGAGCAGGTGAAGCAGGTGAAGCAGCTCGCCGTACAGCCACGTCCCCAGGCCCGTTTCTGTGACATCCGGTGCGAGGTAGCGCGATGTCTCGCGGGTCAGCTTGTAGGCAGAGCGGGTCCGGAACGCTCCCGAGTAGGCATAACCGCGCACCCGGTCGTCGTCTGTGACACCAGGAAGTGGTCTCCCACGGTGGTGCTGTCGA
>CABDZK010000193.1_pt1 | contig 14431 bp, 13 predicted proteins | sample 3132141 | NCBI WGS metagenome assembly CABDZK01 (sample SAMEA5534340, study PRJEB31848) | metagenome | biome: tundra; feature: field; material: soil | place: USA | collected 2013-05 | depth 0.45 m | reverse complement strand
CCAGCCTCGCGCCATTCGGCATCGGGGCCTGGGTCATAGTCAAGGACCGCCTCATGGTACCGGCGCAGCCACCCGGCCACCTGCACAAGCGCCTCGTCACTGTGAGTCCATGCCGGCCATGGGCGCTGACCTCCGACGGTCTCGCCCTGGAGGTAGGTGACGATGTCGCGACCGAGCTCATCGCTGCCCAACGGCAGCGGGGCCCCATGGAAGCCCCGGTCCTGCAAATGGGCCACAAGTCCCGCCACCGACGCCGACCACGGGCCGGCCACCCGACGTACCGTGCCATCAACGAGTGTGGCTCCGCCGTCGAACCCGCCCTCCAGCCGATGCTCACCCAGGCCCGCAACACTGTCAGAGACTGTCGCCTTGCCGCATGTCGGCGCTGCTCGATACGATCATGCTCAGGTCTAGAGCGGGCTTCGCAGGTCGAAACCCCGGCAACCCGGTCGTGCCGGGTGCCATCCCAGTTTGGGGACCAGCCAACCGTCAGCAGGCGGTCTGGAAGCAGCGAAACCGGGAGTAGTTATGCCGGCGGCATCACCACACGACCAGAGATTGCCCAAGGACTGTCCACTGACGGTCCTGGTGGACGACGTCAGGGGATTCAAGGACCGGCGCCCCGCACTGGTGGCCCGCTCATCGCCGGAAGCCCTGAGGCTGCTGGACGAGCTGGAAGGCGAGCGGATCGATCACCTGTGGCTCGACCATGATCTGGTCGGCAAAGACACTGTCGGCCCCGTCGTGGACCGGCTCGTCCACCGGGCGAAGACAGGGTCACCACTGAACGTGGGACAAATCCATATTCACACAGCCAACATCGGCGCAGGCTACCGGATGGGCGTCGTACTGCGGGCAGCCGGCTACCCAGTGGTTCGCAGCTACGCCCTCACCATGTGGACCCGCCTGTTCTGATGATCAGCCAGCAGTTGTTCATCACCGGCGGGCTGAGGATCAGGCAGCAGTCGCGGTCAGCACAAAGACCGGGATAGCACGATCCGTCTTTTCCTGGTACTTGGCGTAGTCCGGGAACGCGGCAACGCACCGCTGCCACCAGATCACCTTCTCCTGACCTATGACCTCACGGGCGGTCATGGCCCGCACGACCGTGCCATCACGCACCTCGACCTGGGGGTTGGCCACGAGGTTGGCGTACCAGACGGGGTTCTTGGGAGCCCCGCCCATTGACGCCACCGCGGCATACTCGCCTTCGTACTCGACCCGCATCAACGGCACCTTGCGCACTTTGCCGGACTTGGCGCCGAGCGTGGTCACGATGATGACCGCCATGTCGCGCATCGTCGTGCCGGAGGTGCCACCTGAGCCTTCGTACTCCTGGACTTGATCTCGCACCCACTTGGAGGGGCTGGGCTCGTACTCACCGTTCAAGGACATAGCCCCACTCAACACCAGATACCCAGGTGGGGTTGAGTCGCCCCGGCTCAGCCAGTGACGTCCTTGTCGGAGAAACGAGCCCAGGCAGCAAGCCAGAAGGCCAGCATGTACCCGGCAGCCGTCATCAGCCCACGGGTCATGTCACTGTAGGCAATCGGGTCCCGCAGGACGTCACCGAACGACATCCACCAGTGCGTCGGCAGCCACTGGTGCACCCACGACAGCTGCGGGATCGAGTCGAGGATGAAGCTCATGACATTGATGACGACCACCGCGATCGTCGCACCGATCGGTTGTTCGGTCAGGGTCGAGATGAACAGGCCTATCGCGCCCAGGGAGGCGAAGCACAAACCGAGATAGATGGTGGCCATCGTGACTCGAAGGACGGCCGATCCCAGGCCGACCTGGGTGCCCGAGAGCATGGTCATCTGCCCACCCCCGAAGAGCGCCAGCCCGATCACCGCGCCCACCAGCGATACCCAGATCGTGGCCACCAACGAGAAGATCGTGATGGCCGCGAACTTCACCGCCAACAACCGCGTGCGATTCACCGGGACCGTGAGCAAATAGCGCAAGGTTCCGATATTCGCCTCCCCGGCCACGGAGTCTCCCGAGATGGCAGCCACGGCCAGAGGCAGGAACAGACCAAGCTCGATGCTGAGCGAAGCCAACGCGACGAACAGCCCGTTGGACGTGATCGAGGTGAAGAAGTCAGGTCCGCGCCCAGCTCTGGGGGTCGACACCTTGACCGTGATTGCGATCATGATCGGCACCAGCGCCAGAATGGCCAACCCCGCCTGGTTGCGGCGGCGCCCGAAGATCAGCCGCAGTTCGGAGCGCAGAAAACGCGTCGAAACGTGCCGCAGCGGTCGGGCCGCCGACAACGTCGGCAGGCCGGTGGTCGACCCAGGGTTCTGGCCGCTCATCGCGCCGGTGTTCAGCTCAGCCGCTGACATTAAAGCCCTCCCCCGTCATCGAGACGAACAGGTCTTCGAGGCTGGGACGTTCGACCGCGAACCCGCTCACCGGCACACCTTCGTGCACCAGCGCCATCACGACCTTGTCCGGGGCCAGTGTGCCCAAGGTGGCCGTTGCCATACCGGGTTCGAGCGCAACGTCGGTCAACCCCAGTCCTCGCAGTACTCGCGCAGCATCCTGGGCACGGTCGCTGATGACCCGGGCTCGCACCTCGCCGACAGCTCGCACCTGGGCGATGGGTCCCTGCGCCAACAACGTGCCAACATGCATCACCCCGATATGGGTGCACACCTGCTCGACCTCGGACAGCAGATGGCTGGAGACCAGCACCGTGGCCCCGTCGTCGGCCAGGGAGCTGATGAGGTGGCGAACCTCCCGCGTTCCCTGCGGGTCAAGTCCGTTGGTCGGCTCGTCGAGCACCAGCAGCTCACGTGGCTCGAGCAGGGCACCGGCTATCGCGAGCCGCTGACGCATGCCGAGGGAGTAGGCGCGGTACTTCTTGTCGGCCGCTGCGAGCAGCCCCACCCGGTCCAGCGCGCCGTCGACCCGGACCTTGGTGGTGGCAGGATCCGCGTGCCGGTCAACGCAGTCCAGCCGCACGAGGTTGGCCCGGGCCGACAGGTACGGATGAAATGCCGGGCCTTCGACCAGGGACCCCACACGTGGCAGCACATCCCCAGCGTGATCGGGCATTGCCCTGCCGAGAAGACGGTGCCGACCTGCGGTGGGCCTGATCAGCCCGAGAAGCATGCGGATCGTGGTGGTCTTGCCCGAGCCGTTAGGGCCCAGAAAACCATAGACGGCCCCGCGTGGCACCAGCAGGTCAACAGCGTTGACCGCGACCTGCTGGCGAAACCTCTTGGTCAGCCCGTGCGTGGCAACCGCGAAGTCACCCAGCTCGAAGTCACCCAGATCCTCGGTCACTTAGCGGCCAGTGCGGCGTACAGACCCTCCGGTGTCACGGCCCCGACCACGAGTCGGCCATCATCGGTGAGCAGTGCCGAGAACACGGTCCCCGCCATCAGGTGCCCCGAGCCCCAGATGCCCAAGACCTTGGGCAGCATGGCGACGTGCTTCATCAGCTGGGCGACGGTCTTGTCAGTCGTGGCGCCGGCGGCCAAAGGCGTGCCGGTCGGCGCGGGCATCTTGACGACCACCACGCTGCCCCAGCCCTGACCGATCACCTTGGGCATGTCGGCTGATTTCGTCTGTGGCGCAACGGTGCTGGTCTTGGAGCCAGTTGTTGTCTTCGCCCCGGCAGGCGTCTTCTGATCGGTCACCGTGGTGCCCGGCGGGGGGTTGAAGGTGAACTGGGCCGGGTCGGGCCGGGCGAAGTCCACTGAGCTGAACCCGACCTCGAACACCGGATGGGCCACCGACTTGGCGAAGACCTGAACCCGAAGCGGGACGTGCATCCTGCCGTCGATGGCCACCCGGACCTGCGCCACCAGCGAGGTGGCGTCCCTGGGCTTGAGCACGAGCTCGTAGGCCGACCGGCCGGCCACCATCGCGGTGCCCCTGGTCGTTACCTCGGTGCTCGCGCTGATCGCCGCCAGCGCCTTGTCGGCTGCCGCCTGGGGCGAGGTTGGCAGGCCGACCGAACCCGGCACGCCGGCAGTGGTCTTGGTCTTGCCTGCAGCGCCATGAGCAGGCAACACGTAGTGCTTGGCGGTCTTGTCCTGACTGGCCCAGACCCAGAGGTCCTGCCCGTTGTGAATCACATCAGACTCGCCCAGCGTCCCCAGCAGAGCCATCCGGTCCTTGTCTGGACCGGCAACCCAGATCCGCAGCGTGTGCGTGCCCGACAGCAGAGAGGTCAGATCAGAGCTGGCCACGCTGCTCGTACCACCGAGCCCGGGCAGGCTCGGCAGGCCGAGATCAGACTTCTGGACCACGGTCCCCGACAGCCCATCCAGTCGCGCCTGCTGCACGTCCACGAGCAGCTGAGCCGCGCTGCGAGCCGGCAGTCCGGCGTCTGCGACCGCGTGGATGCCCCCGATTGCTGAGCCACCTCCGACCAGCGCCACCGCGGTCACCGCTGGGACCGCCCACCGCAGGGCCGGAGTCTTCTGCAAGATGCTCATGGGCCCATCTTGCACCTGACGCCCTGAGAGCGACCTGAGAGGCGGTGCGCGCCTGAGCACACCATGGCAGGCTGTATGGCGTGCGACTCCTAGTGGTCGAAGACGAGCTGCGCCTCGGGGCAGCGCTCAAGCGCGGATTGACCGCCGAGGGGATGCTCGTCGACCTCGCCACGGACGGACCCGGAGGCCTTGAAGCCGCCCGTCACGGCGACTACGAAGCCGTGGTCCTGGACGTCATGCTGCCGGGGATGTCGGGCTACAACGTTGTCCGCACCCTGCGCACGGAAGAGAACTGGGTGCCGGTGCTGATGCTCTCAGCCAAGGACGGCGAGTACGACCAGGCCGACGGCCTGGACTACGGCGCCGACGACTACCTGACCAAGCCGTTCTCCTTCGTGGTGCTGCTGGCACGGCTTCGAGCCCTGGTCCGACGCAAGATGCCGGCTAGGCCCACGATCCTGGCGGTCGGTGACCTCACTCTGGATCCGGCAACCCATGAGGTCGAGCTCGCCGGAACCCCGGTCGCCCTGACTCCTCGCGAGTACGCACTGCTGGAGTACTTCCTGCGCCACCCAGGCCGCGTGATCAGCAAGACCGAGCTGCTCGACAACGTCTGGGACGCGAGCGAGGACACCGATCCCAACGCCGTCGAGGTCTACGTGGGATATCTGCGGCGCAAGGTCGGGCGCGACGTGCTGCGGACCGTGCGAGGCTCCGGCTACCGACTCGGCCAATGAGAGGGCTCCGCCTGCAGCGACTGAGCCTGCGTGCCCGGCTGATGGCCCTGGGCGTCACGGGGGTGGCCCTGGCTCTGGCCCTGGGCAGTCTCGTGCTGTACGCAGTGTTGACGTTTACGGTTAACCGCACCGTCGATGACGGTGCCTTCGCCAGCGCCCAGGCCGTCTCCGCCATGGTGAACGAGAACACGGTCCCGAACCCGCTGCCGGTGTCGGGCTCTCAGTTGGTCCAGGTCGTCAACGACTCGGGTGCTGTGGTCAGCGCATCGATCAGCGCCGACCGCCTGACCCCGTTGCTGCGACCATCCGAGCTGACCAAGGCCCTTACAGGAGAACGGATCTCGATCTCGGGAGCCCGGGCCGGGCTGTCCGGAACCATGCGCGCCATCGCCGTGAAGGCGGGCCCGTCGTCGGCCTCCCGCAGTATCATCGTGGCCGTCCCGGTCAATGACGTCGAGCAGAGCCAGCGCGTCCTGCGCATGACGCTGCTGCTCGCCTACACACCGCTGGTCGTCGTCATGGCCATGATTGCCTGGCGCGTCATCGGCTCGACCTTGAAACCGGTAGAGACGTTGCGCTCTGGGGCTGCACGGATCAGCGGGAGCGACCAGAACGAACGGCTGGCCGTCCCTGAGTCCGCCGACGAGATCCGCGCGCTCGCTCTTACCCTCAACGACATGCTCGACCGGCTGGCCGCCGCCCGGGGACGTCAGCGCGCCTTCGTCGCCGATGCGGCCCACGAGCTGCGAAGCCCGCTGACCAGCATGCGCACCCAGCTCGAGGTCGCCCAGCATCTGGGCGAGGGCGGTGACCTTACTGCCGATCTGCTGGCCGACGTGGCCCGCTTGTCCACCCTGGTCGAGGACCTGTTGCTACTGGCGCGGGCCGGCAGCGACACCAATGACCTACCCGTGCGCGAATCCATCGATGTCAGAGCCCTGATGGCCGCAAGTGCCGAAAGGTACGCCGGGGCGCGAGTCCCGGTATCGGTCGCCGACGGGTCGGCCGTTTACGCCAATGTCAACTCCGACGAGCTGCGCCGGGTACTGGCGAATCTGGTCGACAACGCTGTTCGCTATGCAGACTCGAATGTTGTCCTTTCGGTGCGAGCCGAACGTGGTGGGTCCGTGCTCAGCGTCGTCGACGACGGACCTGGCATACCCCCCGAGGAAAGGGACCGGGTGTTCGAGAGGTTTGCCCGCCTTGACGAGGCCCGCGATCGGGACGCCGGGGGCACCGGTCTTGGGCTTCCCATCGTTCGCGAGCTGCTGCGTCGCTCGGACGGGTCGATCTCGTTGCAGGACAACCCTTCCGGGCCAGGTCTTGCGGCAGTGGTCCACCTCCCTGCCTGACAACCTTAGGGACCGCCCCCGCAGCCCTCAGGGACCGGGCCACGAGAGCGTCTTGCTCGTGCGGCAACGGCCCTGAGTCTGTGCATTGGGCTGTCTCTGTTCGAAACCAGCCCCGGGTCGCAAGGGTTACTTGGTGAACTCCTGCGCCAGCAGCTCGCAGATCTGGGCCGTATTCAGCGCAGCGCCCTTACGCAGGTTGTCACCACAGACGAACAGGTCGATGGTGTTGGGGAAGTCCAGTGCCTGACGGATCCGTCCGATGAAGGTCGGGTCAGACCCCACGACATCGGCAGGAGTCGGCCACTCTCCGGCGGCGGGGTCGTCCAGGACCACGATGGAGGGCGCCTCGAACAGTGCCTGACGAGCGTCATCGGCGGTCAGTGGTCTCTCGAAGACAGCATGCACCGCGAGCGAGTGGGTGGTGATCACCGGGACTCGCACGCAGGTCGCCGACACCTTGAGGTCGGGGATGCCCAGGATCTTGCGGGACTCATTGCGGACCTTGAGCTCCTCCGAGCTCCAGCCGCCCTCCTTCAACGAGCCTGCCCACGGCACCACGTTGAACGCCAGCGGCGCCGGGAACGGCGAGTCCTCGCCGAGCTTGTCGCTGACTGCCGCGCGCACGTCGCCTACGTGTTGACCGGCCTCGCGGTTGCCCGAAAGTACCTCGATCTCGTCGTAGAGACGATCCATGCCGGATTTGCCCGCACCCGAGGCGGCTTGGTAGGAGGCGACAACGAGCTCTTTGAGACCCCACCCGGCATGGAGTGCTCCGAGTGCGTCGATCATGGTCAGCGTCGTGCAGTTGGGGTTGCTGACGATGCCCTTGGGGCGGTTGCGGACCTGGGCAGGGTTCACCTCAGGCACGACCAGCGGAACCTCGGGATCCATCCGGAAGGCGCCGGAGTTGTCGACCACGACGGCCCCGTGCGACACCGCGATCGGGGCCCACTGCGCCGCGACCTCGTCCGGCACGTCGAACATCGCGACGTCGACCCCGTCAAAGACCTCGGGGGTGATCTCCTGGACCACGACGTCCTCACCTCGGACCCTCAAGACCTTGCCGGCAGAGCGCGCAGAGGCGATGAGGCGAATCTCGCCCCAGACGTCCGAGCGCTGACTCAGGATGCTGAGCATGACGGTGCCGACGGCGCCGGTCGCACCGAACACGGCCAGGGTGGGCTTACGAGTACTCATCGTCCGCTACCTCCATAGACCACGGCTTCACCATCGGCAGAGTCAAGACCAAAAGCCGTGTGCACAGCGCGCACGGCTTCGTCGAGCTGGTCATCACGGGTAATGACCGAGACGCGGATCTCCGAGGTGGAGATCATCTCAATATTGACACCCGTTTCGGCGAGCGCCTTGAAAAAGGTAGCGGACACACCTGGGTGCGAGCGCATCCCTGCACCTACCAGCGAGAGCTTGCCGATGTGGTCGTCATACAGCAACGAGGCGAAGCCACTGACGGGTTGGATCCGTTTGAGCGCCTGAACGCCGACCTGGCCGTCGGTCTTGGGCAGCGTGAAGGAGATGTCAGTCAGACCGGTGTCCACGGCGGAGACATTTTGCACGATCATGTCGATGTTGATCTCGGCGTCGGCGCAAGCCTGGAAGATCTCGGCCGCCTTGCCGGGCTGATCCGGCACACCCACCACGGTGATCTTGGCTTGGCTGCGGTCGTGCGCGACGCCGGCAATGATCGGGGCTTCCACGTCTTCTCCTTCTTCATCAACAGGTTGAGTGACAATCAGCGTCCCCTCGCGGTAGGAGAACGAGGACCGTACGTGGATCGGCATGTCGAACCGCCGGGCGTACTCGACGCATCTGAGGTGCAGGATCTTCGCCCCGCTGGCGGCCATCTCGAGCATCTCCTCGTTGGAGAGCCGGACGATCCTGCGTGCGGTGGGGACGATCCTCGGATCTGCGGTGAAGACGCCGTCAACGTCGGTATAGATCTCGCAGACATCCGCGTGCAGCGCCGCAGCGAGCGCGACCGCCGTCGTGTCCGATCCACCTCGGCCCAGCGTGGTGATGTCCTTGCTATCCGCACTGACACCCTGGAAACCGGCCACGATCGCGACGTCGCCGTTGTCCAGCGCGCCCCTGATCCGGCCCGGCGTGACGTCGATGATGCGCGCCTTGCCGTGTGAGGAGTCAGTGATGACCCCGGCCTGGGATCCTGTGAACGAGCGTGCGGTGTGACCGAGGTTAGCTATCGCCATGGCCACCAGAGCCATCGATATCCGCTCGCCTGCGGTCAGCAGCATGTCCATCTCGCGGGCGGGCGGTAACGGGCTCACCTGCTGAGCCAGGTCGAGAAGTTCGTCGGTCGTGTCCCCCATGGCGGAGACCACGACGCACACCTCGTGACCGGCTTTGCGTGTCTCTACGATCCGACGGGCAACGCGTTTGATGCTGTCGGCATTTGTCAGCGATGACCCGCCGTACTTCTGGACGACCAAGCTCACAGGAAGCTCCCGGTTGAGGTTGATGGCGGAAAGGCCAGTTTACGTCTGCTCACCTACCCCGATGGGCTCGACCGTATGCCGAGATGTCTGCGAACGCCCAATTCTCCCGTTTTGTCACTGCTGAGAGTCATTCAAATCTAACTGTGTTCAAACCGATACGACCAGCGGGGCAAGCAGGATGTCCGCGAGGTCGCGTTCCACGGACTGCAACCGCCATCGGTCGCTGAACACGGCCAGAAGCACACCGTCACCGCGCGAGAGGACCTCGACCGCACGCTGCCCGCGAAGTCGATCCCGGCCCTCGGCGTCCGTGCGACGGGCCAGGGAGTACCCGAGGCGGTCGAGCGAGATCGGCGAGTTGAACTCGTGCGCCATCCGATGCTCGGCAACCTCGAACTGCATGGGACCGACAGCTGCCAGGACCGGCGCCTGGTCACCTCGCAGATCCGACCGGAGCACCTGCACAACACCCTCGTGATCGAGCTGTTCGATACCGCGCCTGAACTGCTTGTAACGGCTGGTGTCCTTGGCCCGCGCCACGGCGAAGTGCTCGGGTGAGAAGGACGGGATCGGCGGGAAGGTGACCGGCTGGTCGACGAACAGCGTGTCACCCACGCGCAGGGCGTTGGCGTTGACCAGGCCCACCACGTCGCCGGGAAAGGCCCGGTCGATGCTCGTACGCTCGCGACCCATGACCTGCTGGGCGTACTTCGTGGCGAAGGGGCGGTTGGTGCCCGAGTGGGTGACGATCATGCCTCGCTCGAAGGTTCCCGAGCAGATCCGCACGAACGCGAGACGGTCGCGGTGGGCGACATCCATACCAGCCTGGACCTTGAACACGAAAGCGCTGAAGGGGGAATCGATCTCACGCAGGACGCCGTCCGCATCGGGTCTGGCGCCGGGAGCGGGAGCCAGATCCACCAGGGTGTCGAGCAGGAACCTGACCCCGAAGTTGAGGACGGCCGAGCCGAACATCACCGGAGTGCTCGTGGCCGCCAGGAACCCCTCGGGATCGTGCCCGGCACCGGTGGCCACGATCAGGTCGCTCTCCTCGACGGCCCGCAGCCACGCGTCACCCTCGAGGGCCTCGGCCGCCTCGGCGCTGAGGTGTTCCTCGGTGGCAACGGTGGCCCCGCCATCGGTGCGGGTGAACTTGAGGTACTCCCCCGTCGCCATGTCCAGCACGCCCCGGAAGTCGCCGGCAATCCCCACGGGCCAGTTCAGCGGCGCCGGCTGTAACCCGGTCCGATCCTGGATCTCGTCCATCAGGTCGAGAGCATCCTTGCCGGCCCGGTCCCACTTGTTGATGACCGTGATGATCGGGATGTTGCGATGCTTGCAGACCTCGAAGAGCTTCATGGTCTGGACCTCGAGGCCCTTAGCCGCGTCCACGAGCATGACGGCGGCGTCGACCGCGGACAGCACCCGGTAGGTGTCCTCGGAGAAGTCGGCGTGCCCGGGAGTGTCGACCAGGTTGATCACAGCGTCGCGGTAGGTGAACTGCAGCGCTGCCGACGTAATGGAGATGCCGCGCTCGCGCTCGATATCCATCCAGTCAGAGACTGTCCCGGCGCGACCGTCCTTGCCGTGCACGGCTCCGGCCCGGTTCAGGACGTGGGCATGCAAGGCGAGTGCCTCGGTGAGGGTCGACTTGCCGGCGTCAGGGTGGCTGATGACCGCGAACGACCGTCGCCTTCTCGCCTGCCCGACCGACTCGGGGACGACTCTGCGCACCGTCGCTGAAACGGGGCTCGTCGTACTCATCGGGTTGTACTCATGTGGGCTGCACTCATCGAAGTCAATATTACGTGCACAGATCCTCACCCCTGACATCCGGTGAGACGACCCCGCCGAAACCGTGGGGCCAGTGCTCAGGGGTGAAGGGCGTCGAACTCCGCCTCGGCCACGGCGTCAGAGTCAGCGTCAAGCCGAATATGGCCAAGCACGGCCTGCAGGACCCGCAAGGCCCGCGTGGCGCTGTCACCCCATGAGGACAGGTAGCTGAACTGCCACCACCACAGGGCCTCGCTGACCCGTCCGCTCTCGAAGTGCTGCAAGCCATGAGTCAGCGCGGCCGCCACCTCTGCAAGGTCGTTCGACATTGATCCGGTGGCCACCTCGGCACTGACCAGCGGGTCGACGACATGGACGTAGTCGTCCAGACCGTCGAACAGGGTGACCAGCCCCTGACGGATGGGGTCGACGTCGACATCGGGACCCGGGTCGGCCTCGAACCGCTCATCAGGCACGACGTCGGTGATGGCGCCAAGACGGGCGCCGGCGACCAGAACCTGCGAAACCGCAAGCAGCAGAATCGGTATCGCGGTATCGGGCGAAGCACCGGAGGCCACTTCGGTGACCGACGACAGGTAGGCGCGCGCCTCGCGCGCAGAGTCTTCGCCAAGATTCGTTAGCTCGCCCAGATTCGACAGCTCATCAAACATCGAGCACTCTCCTCCCCTCGAAGGCCCGACCAAGGGTGACCTCGTCGGCGTACTCCAAGTCTCCCCCGACAGGCAGCCCGGACGCCAGCCGGGTGACCTTCAGATCCATCGGGCGCAGCAGACGGGCCAGATACGTGGCCGTTGCCTCGCCCTCAAGATTGGGGTCTGTCGCGATGATGACCTCGCTGACGTCCGTATCGGCCAGCCGGGTCAACAGCTCCTTGATCCGCAGGTCGTCCGGCCCCACCCCCTCGATCGGGCTGATGGCCCCGCCGAGCACGTGATATCGCCCACGGAACTCGCGGGTCCGCTCGACGGCCACGACATCCTTGGGCTCTTCGACAACACAGATGTAGGTCATGTCGCGTCGAGGGTCCGAACAGATCCGGCAATGGTCGGCCTCGGCGACGTTGCCGCAGATGCTGCAGAAACGAACCTTTTCCTTGACCTCCACAAGTGCGTGAACCAGGCGCGACACATCGACCGAGTCAGCCTGCAGTAGATGGAACGCGATGCGCTGTGCGCTCTTGGGGCCGACGCCGGGCAACCGGCCGAGCTCATCGATCAGGTCCTGGACCACGCCTTCGTACATCCGTCGAGCCTACTGGTCCAGCTCGCCGATCACAGTGCCGCCCAGGACGCGCGCGATGACCGGCTGGCCCACGGCGACCGCCTCCTCGATGTCCTCATCGTCGGCGCTGACCATGCTGTCGTCAGCCCCAGATGGTGAGTCGCTCGTATCGCGCGTGCTCTCCTCCTTGGCAACCGCTGCCCTCGCTCGCTGCATCGGGGTTGAAGGTCGCTCGGGTGGGACAGCAGAGGGAGCCGGAGCAGGAGGAGTTGCAGGAGCACTTGGGGAAGCGGCCCGACGAGCCGAGGCAGGTGAGGAGACCTCAGGCTGCGGGGCGGTAGACGAAGCAGAAGCGGCAGCTGGGGTTACCGGCTGCGCTGGCTGCACGGTCGGGATGCCCTCGATGACGGCCTCGACTCCCAGCACCTCACTCAAGGCCTGACGGACCAGCTCGCCGTGGTGGCCCCGTCGGAAGGTGTTGGCCAGTCCCTCGGTCTGGATCCCGAGCAAAAGGCGGTTGCCGTCGTAGTCCAGCACCTGGGTGTGCTCCGACAGGAAGGTCCAGGTAGTGCGGCGGATCGTGAAGATCTTGGCCAGGATGTCGGGCCAGGAGCGACGGATCGCGTCCGTGTCGATACCGCCAGGCATCAGCGCGTCGTGGCGTGCCTGATCCGGTACCGGCTCGGTAGACGACGGCGAGGCAGCAGGTGTCGCGTCTGCGCCGGGCACAGCGGGCGGCGCAAGTGGCGGCTCCGGGAGCACCTCGGCCAGGGGCGTTCGCCCTGCGTCGGGCTCACGTCGAACAGGCGGGGTGGCTCCGCTCATCTCCAGGCGGCGTTCGAGACGGTCCAGGCGTGCGGCATATCCGTTCTCGCCGGAGGCTCCCGGCAACAGGACCCGGGCACAGATCAGCTCGAGCTGGAGCCGGGGCGCGGTGGCGCCGGTCATCTCGGTCAGGCCCGCGTTGACGATGTCCGCTGACCGCGAAAGTGCGCCAGGCCCAAATGCCGCGGACTGCTGACGAATCCGCTCAAGCTGGTCTTCGGGAGTGCCGCGCAAGATCGAGGATGCACCGTCCGGGACGGCGGCCACCACGATCAGGTCGCGCAACCGCTCGAGCAGGTCCTCGACAAAACGCCTCGGGTCTTGGCCGGTCTCGATGACCTTGTCGATCTTGCGGAACACGGCACCGGCGTCGCCGGCCGCGAACCCGTCGATCGTGGCATCAAGCAGCTCACCCTCGGTGAACCCGAGCAGCGCTGCAGCACCCTGGTAGGTCACGCCTTCGTCGCCGGACCCGGACATCAGCTGGTCAAGCACCGACAACGAGTCGCGGACCGAGCCGCCGCCGGCACGAACGACGAACGAGAGGACACCGGGGGCGACCGCGACCCCCTCCGCTGAGCACAGCTCACCCAGGTATTCCTGCAGCAAAAGCGGGGGGACCAGCCGGAAGGGGTAGTGATGGGTGCGCGAACGGATCGTGCCGATGACCTTGTCAGGCTGAGTCGTGGCAAAGATGAACTTCACGAACTCGGGCGGCTCCTCGACGATCTTCAGGAGGGCATTGAAGCCCTGCGGCGTGACCATGTGGGCCTCGTCGATGATGTAGATCTTGTAACGCGACAGCGCCGGCCCGTACGACGCTCGCTCACGCAGGTCGCGCGCGTCGTCGACACCCCCATGGCTAGCCGCGTCGATCTCGATGACGTCAACACTGCCGGAACCGTCACGAGCCAGCGCGACGCAGGAGTCGCACACACCGCACGGAACCGGCGTCGGCCCCTTCTCGCAGTTGAGGCAACGAGCCAAGATCCGGGCCGAGGTCGTCTTGCCGCAGCCACGTGGCCCACTGAACAGATACGCGTGGCTGACCCGGCCGGTCCGCAGTGCCTGCATCAAGGGCTCAGTGACGTGACCCTGACCGATGACGTCGGCAAAGGACTCAGGCCGGTAGCGGCGATACAACGCTGTGCTCACGCGCCTAATCTAGTCGGCTCATCCGACTCTCGTCCCAAGCGCGTCGCGCTGCGAGGCCGGTGGACAAACTGACTCCCCCCAACCGCGCTGCCTGAAGAGGCGGAGCGCGTAGGCGCATGAGAGGACCCCCCGCGTACCTGGAAGAGCTCGCCTGCCCTTGCTGCCTTCCGGCCCTGGGGGAATTCGGTGAGGTACCACCACACGAGGGGTCTAACTCCACTGTAGCCGAGAGACCACCGCGCTGCAGACGACAAATCTGAGCGCGCGAAACCCAGCGGGGCGGCCGATTGTGGAGTGTGGCCCACCCTCAGGTAGCCTCCTCGACGGAGGATTCGCATAGTGGCCTAGTGCGCACGCTTGGAAAGCGTGTTGAGTGAAAGCTCTCAGGGGTTCAAATCCCCTATCCTCCGCCAATGAGC
>CABDZK010000189.1_pt1 | contig 14556 bp, 11 predicted proteins | sample 3132141 | NCBI WGS metagenome assembly CABDZK01 (sample SAMEA5534340, study PRJEB31848) | metagenome | biome: tundra; feature: field; material: soil | place: USA | collected 2013-05 | depth 0.45 m | reverse complement strand
TTGTCCTTACGAGACCGGAACCGTGGGTGCCCAACCTTGCGGCCTTTGCGCGTGCCGGACAGGGAGTCGAACCAGTTCCGGTACCCGCGCCGCGCGTCCTGGCACGCTTGCACCAAAGCAACCGACGCGACCTCACCCAGCCACTGCCTCTGCGGTGCGGTCTTGGCCAAGGTCACGACCCTGCGCTGCACCTGCGTGTCGCTGATCTTCTCACCGGCCGCGTACGCGTCCTGCCGGGCGCGAAGCGCGTCGTTGAACACGACCCGGGCGCAACCAAACGCCCTGGCCAACAACTGGGTCTGGCCAGGGGTGGGGTAAGCGCGGTAGCGGTAACCAGCGAGCACCCGCTCAACATAACGTCGCCCACCGACATTGACCCACGCCTGTCCGTGTCGACGTCCCACCTCAAGCGGCTATCCCGGACCTGAAGGACCAGGCTTGCGCCGCCCAAATACGCGGTCAGCGACCATGTCCTGGAACCGGTTGCTGCCGCTGGTGGCGGGGTCAAAGCGAGGGGACTCACCGTGCCCGCGCGCGTCGGGGGCGACGATGCGGTAGTCGTAACGCCAGCGGCGCACCGCGTCGGGCCAGCACAGACCTGAGTCGGACAAACCGTGCAACAGCACCAGGGTCGGGCCGTCAGCGCGCCCGAGCTCGTGCACACGGAGCTCGTTGAGACAAAGTGGGTCGGTCACGGACAGAAGTATTGCAGGGTCCGCTTAGGCTGATTGGCGTGCCAGAAGACCAGATCGGAGCGATCGAGCTCGTGCCCGACGACGACGGCCGGGGCGGCGTCACGGTGATGATGGATGGCAGCCCTCAGTCCCACGTCAACCTCGTCGATCCTGGCAGCCTTGGCTTCGAGTACATCGCCCAGTTCGCTGCGGTCATCGATACGCTGCCGGCCGGCCCTCTCGGGGTCACCCACATCGGCGGCGCCGGGCTGACACTGGCCCGATACGTCAACGCCGAACGCCCCGGGTCACCGCAGATCGTTCTGGAGCCGAACGTCGAGCTGACCGCACTGGTACGCCAGGAGCTGCCGCTGCCACGCCAGCACCGCATCCGGGTGCGCCCGGTGGATGGTCTCGCCGGGGTCACCCAGCTCGCCGACGCGAGCGCCGACGTGGTGGTGCTCGACGCGTATGCCGATGGCCGGGTCCCGGCCGAGCTCACCACCGTGGAGTTCCTTGCCGATGTCGCAAGGGTGCTCCGGGCGAGCGGGACGATGCTGCTCAACGTCGCCGACGAGCCCAACATGGCCTACTTGCAGCGCGTGTATGCCGGCCTGGCCGCCGTGTTCGGTCATGTCGCACTGATCGGCACCCACGAGATACTCAAGGGCAAACGTTTTGGCAACTCCGTGGCCGTCGCCTCGCGCAGCACGCTGGACCTCGCCGCCCTACGCAGGCAGGTCGCCAAGATGCCCTTCCCGACGGGGCTGCGCGACGGGGTACAGCTGGCCAGGCAGTTCGCCGGATCGGCGGCGTTCACGATCGCCGACAGCGCGCAGTCGCCGCCACCCCCGCCGGTCAAGGGATGGCGCGTGCGCTGAGCCCGGGTCCGCGGCCTTCACCGTTCAGAACGCCAGGGAGCCCGGATTCTCATGCGTCCGTGAGCTCGCGGGGGACAGCGATGACGTCCACCAGCGCGCCGTTGCGCCATACCGTGATCTCGAGCCGGCGTCCGATCGCGTCCTGCACCATGGCGTGCTGGAGTGACGTGGTCGACGCGACGGGCTCCCCCGCGACGGACACAACGATGTCGCCGACCCGCAGACCCGATCGCGCTGCCGGACTCTGCGCCATCACCTGCGCGATGTGAAGTCCGCTGCGGCGACCTGTCTTGGTGACCATTGCCGGGGGCAGGGGCATCTGGGCACCGACGATCCCGAGCCACGCCCGGCGGACCCGTCCATGTGCCATCAGCGTGGTGATGATCCGGCGGGTGGTGTCGTTGATGGGCACTGCCAAGCCGACGCCGATGCCTGCCACCGCGGTGTTGACGCCGACGACGCGCCCGGAGCTGTCCGCGAGCGCGCCGCCACTGTTGCCCGGGTTGAGCGCGGCGTCTGTCTGGATCACCTCGTCCACGACGCGGCCGGCCTGGGTCGGCAGGGAACGTCCGAGCGCGGAGACGATGCCGGCGGTGACGCTGCCTGCGAGCCCAAGTGGGTTGCCGAGGGCCACGACGAGCTGCCCTACTCGCAGCTTGGCGGCGTCGCCGAGCTGCACCGGTGGGGGCACGGCGCCGCGCGCCCTGAGCACGGCGAGGTCGGATAGCGGATCACGGCCGATGACGTCGGCGCCGACCATGGTCCCATCGGTGAACCCCGCCTCAACCGCGTCGGCACCCTCGACCACATGTGCGCTGGTGAGCAGGAACCCATCTGTGGTCAGGACGCTGGCACTGCCCGCGCCGTCTCCTCTGCGGGTCTGCACCCGCAGGCTGGCCACGCTGGGCAGCACGCTCTCAGCGACCCGCACGGCGGCGCTCGAGTAGGCGTCCAGTGCTTCGGAACCGTCGGACATACGAAAATGAACAACCGGCGCGGCTGCCCTGTGCCCGATGTTCGCCCACGGCGCAAGGCCACCGCCGACGACAAACCGTCACCGCCTCCCCCAACGGTCAAGGGATGGGGCGCGTGCGCTGACCAGGTGGTCCCGACGCAGCTCTCGAACGGTCTGCCCAACCGGGATCGGGCACCCGAGCGGCCCGAAAGTGAGTAGAAAGCGGCCGTGCAGCACACCGGCAGGTGTGCTGGACATGTATGGGTATGAGCAACGCTGACGGACGGGTATGAGCGCCACCAAGACGCGGCTCTGCGAAGACGTACAACCAGCCGCCGGCAGATGGCCTTGTTGGCGGCCCCGCCGACCGAGCGCCGCGAAATCGGCCCGTGCTCAGCGCGCGGCGAAGGTGTCCGGAAGCGTCGAGGTATGAGCCGTGCGCAGCTCATCGAGTGGCAGGACGAACTGACCCTGCACCTCCAGCGCCCTGGCCTCATCCTCGACCACGCCGATGCTGGCATGGGCGAAGCCGCGACTCGTGCACAGATCGGTGAACCGGACCTGTTCGCTACGAGGCACGGCGACGATCGCCCGGCCGGCCGACTCACTGAACAGCAAGGTGAAGGCATCCACGCCGTCGCGGCCGCAAACCTCATCCAGCCAGATCCGGGCACCGACCCCGTTGCGCAGGGACGCCTCCGCCAAAGCGACCGCTAGGCCACCCTCGGACAGGTCGTGTGCGGCCTCCACGAGACCTTGACGCGAGGCGTTGACCAGGATCTCACCGAGCCTGCGCTCGACGTCCAGGTCGACAGCAGGCGGCAGACCGCCGAGGTGGTCATGTGCGACCTGGGTCCAGGCCGAGCCACCGAACTCGTCGGCGGTGGTGCCCAGCAGGTAGATGACCTGACCGGGGGTCTTCCAGCCCGAAGAGGTGCGGCGAGCCACGTCGTCCATGACGCCGAGGACTGCCACCAAGGGGGTCGGATGGATCGCGACGTCGGCAGTCTGGTTGTACAGCGACACGTTGCCGCCGGTCACCGGGATGCCGAGCGTCCTGCAACCTTGCGAGATACCCCGCACTGACTCGGCGAACTGCCACATGACAGCCGGGTCCTCGGGCGAACCGAAGTTCAGGCAGTCGGAGATCGCCAACGGGACTGCACCTGCAGTGGCCACGTTGCGGTACGCCTCCGCGAGCGCCAGTTGCGCACCGGCGAACGGGTCGAGCTTGGCGTAGCGGCTGTTGCAGTCGGTTGAGATCGCGACACCACGACCGGTCTGCTCATCGACGCGCACCACGCCAGAGTCGTCGGGCGTCGCGAGCGCCGTGTTGCCCATGACGTAGCGGTCGTACTGGCCGGTGATCCACGATTTGTCACACAGGTTCGGGGATGCCATCAGCGCCAGCAGCGCCGCCGCAAGGCCGGCACCGTCGGCGGGCCGGGCCAGGTCGTCCGGGACCAACGCCTGTAAGGCATCCAGGTATGCCGGCCGCTGCATTGGCCGGTTGTAGACGGGGCCGTCGTGAGCCACGGAGCGCGGCGGCACGTCGATGATCAGCTCGTCGCCCCAGAAGACCTCGAGGTGCTTGCCGTCGGTGACCTCGCCGATCACCGTGGCCTCGACGTCCCAGCGCCTAGTGATCGCCATGAACTCCTCGAGCTTGGCCGGCTCGACCACTGCCATCATCCGCTCCTGGGACTCTGACATGAGGATCTCCTCGACGCGCAGCGAAGCGTCGCGCAACGGGACCCGATCGAGCCAGACGCGCATCCCCCCATCACCGTTGGACGCGAGCTCGCTTGTCGCACAGGACAATCCGGCGCCGCCGAGATCCTGGATACCGTCGACCACGCGGGCGGCGTACAGATCCAGGCAGCACTCGATCAGCACCTTTTCGGCGAAGGGGTCGCCTACCTGAACCGCCGGGCGCTTGGCCGGCCCGTCGGCCTCGAAGGTCTCGGACGCGAGGACCGAGACACCGCCGATGCCGTCTCCGCCGGTCTTGGCCCCGAACAGGATGACCTGGTTGCCGACGCCCGAGGCCTTCGCCAGGTGAATGTCCTCGATCCGCATCTTGCCGACCGACAGGGCGTTCACCAGCGGGTTGCCCTGGTAGCAGGAGTCGAAGACGACCTCGCCACCGATGTTGGGTAGGCCCAGGCAGTTTCCGTACCCCCCGACGCCGGCGACGATCCCGGGGAGCACCCGCAGCGTGTCCGGGTGGTCTATGGCACCGAACCGCAGTGAGTCCATGACTGCGATCGGGCGCGCACCCATCGACATGATGTCGCGCACGATGCCGCCAACCCCGGTCGCCGCACCCTGGTAGGGCTCGACGTATGACGGGTGGTTGTGGCTCTCGACCTTGAAGGTCACCGCCCAGCCGTCGCCGATGTCGACGACTCCTGCGTTCTCGCCGATGCCGACCAGAAGCTTCTCGTTCATCTCCTCGGTGGTGTTCTCGCTGAACTGGGCGAGGTGGACCTTTGAGGACTTGTACGAGCAGTGCTCGGACCACATGACCGAGTACATCGCCAGCTCGGCGGTCGTCGGACGCCGGCCGAGGATCTCGTGGATACGCGCGTACTCATCAGCCTTCAGTCCGAGCGCGGCCCAGGGCTGCTCAGTGTCCGCAGTGGTGGCAGCATCCCGAACCGTGTCGATGTTGGTCTTGGTCGCCGCTTGGATGTTGGCCTTGGCCACGGAGGTCATGCGTTCACCACTGATTTCAGGACGGATGTGAAGAACTTCAGGCCGTCGAGCGAGGGACCGTAGCCTTCCTCGATGGCGTGTTCGGGGTGCGGCATCAGGCCGACGACGTTGCCGCGCTCGTTGGTGACGCCGGCAATGTCGCGGTAGGAGCCGTTGGGGTTGCGGGTGGCAAACCGGTCGTACTGCACAGCCACAGGGGCGTCCGGGCCGTCGACGATATAGCGGAACGCCACCCGGCCCTCACCCTCCAGCTCGTCGAGGGTGTGCTGGTCGGCGACATACTGCCCGTCCTGGTTCTTCAGCACGATGGTGATCTCGTCGTCCTGATCGAAGTCCGAGGTCCAGGCGGTCGTGGCGTTCTCGACGCGCAGTCGCTGGTCGCGGCAGATGAAGGTGCGATGGTCGTTCTGGATCATCGCACCGGGAAGCAGGTGCGACTCGCACAGGATCTGGAAGCCGTTGCAGATGCCGAGCACCGGCAACCCACCCTGGGCTGCCGGGATCAACGCGGACATGACCGGGGCGAACCGGGCGATGGCACCGGCCCGCAGGTAGTCGCCATAGGAGAAGCCGCCCGGCAGCACCACCGCGTCCACATCGCGCAGCGAGTCGTCACCGTGCCACAACGAGACGGGCTCGCCGCCGGCGACGCGGATAGCCCGGCGGGCGTCGTGGTCGTCCAGCGAGCCCGGGAAGGTCACGACGCCGATCTTCATGCCCGCGACTCCGCAGTCTGGGACTCCGCAGTCTGGGACTGTGCCCGGACGCTGACCACGTCCTCGATCACCGGGTTGGACAGCATCGTCTCGGCTGCCTCACGCGCGGCGGCCAGCACCTGTTCTGTGACCTCACCCTCGACAGTCAGGACGAACCGTTTGCCCTGGCGGACATTGGTGAACTGGTTGAATCCCAACCGCGGCAGGGCGCCGGCGACGGCCTGGCCCTGGGGGTCGAGAATCTCGGACTTGAGCATGACGTCGACGACGACGATTCCCATGCGAGGTGCTCCTCAAAGCCGGGGGGCTTGGTCAGATCGGTGGCTGATGAGCCTGAGTTTATGCGAAGGTTCGACCGGTCAACGACTCGTAGGCCTCGATGTACTTCGCCCGGGTCGCTTCGATGATGTCGCCGGGCAGCGCGGGAGGCACCTGGCCCGACGATCGGTCCCAGCCGCTGGCCGTCGAGGTGAGCCAGTCACGGACGAACTGCTTGTCGTAGGAGTCCTGAGCCCGCCCAGGCGCCCACGTGGCGGCGGGCCAGAATCGCGACGAGTCCGGGGTGAGCACCTCATCGGCGAGCATGATCGCGGGGTTGCCCTGCGCATCGGGCCGGGAGGTGTCGAGCCCGAACTCCACCTTGGTGTCGGCCAGCAGGATTCCGCGATCGGCGGCAATCTCGTTGCCGCGCTCCAGGATCGCGATGGTGAGGTCGCGCACGCTGGCCGCGACCGGGGTACCGACCTTGGCCGCGACCTCGTCGTAGGTCATCGGCTGGTCGTGCTGGCCGATCGGCGCTTTGCTGGTCGGGGTGAAGATCGGCGAGGGCAGCCGTGACCCATCCTGCAGGCCGGCGGGCAGCCGAACGCCGCAGACCGAGGACGTCTGGCGGTATTCGGTAAGCCCGCTGCCGGTCAGGTAGGCCCGCCCGATGCACTCCACTGCCACCATGTCGAGCCGCTGCACCAAGACCGCACGCCCGGCCACTGCCTCCGGGACCTGCGTGGAGATCACGTGGTTGGGGATGATGTCGACCAGCTGTTCGAACCACCAGAGCGAAAGCTGGGTAAGAACCTTGCCCTTGTCGGGGATCTCGCTGTCAAGGATGAAGTCGTAGGCCGAGATCCGGTCCGTGGCCACCAGCAGCAACGTGTCCTGGCTGGCCTGACCTGTCGACGGGTTAATCGGCGCATACAGCTCACGGACCTTGCCCGAGTAGACGTGTGCGTACCCGGCCATCTCGACGGGCCGACTGCGCTTAACCGGCGAGCTCATTGCGCGACCGAGATCTCGCCGTGCTGGGCCGCCAGCGCGATGTCAGTGCGATGGGTGGAACCCTTCAGCTTGATCCGTTTAACAGCGCGGTATACGCGCTCGCGCGCCTCGGCCAGGTCAGCGCCGGTCGCGACCACGGACAGGACGCGCCCACCCGCGGAGACGATGGTGCCATCCTTTTCGAGCGCCGTACCCGCATGAAGAACGTAAGCCCGGTCGCCGATCTCCGGCATGCCCTCAATCACGTCACCGCCGCGGGGCGATCCCGGGTAGCCCTTGGAGGCCACGACAACGGTCACGGCATGCTCCGGTCGCCAGCGAAGCGGCGCGACCTCGTCCAGTTTGCCGATAGCGGCCGCATACAGCAGCCCGGCCAAGGGCGTAGCCAGACGGGCCAGAACCACCTGGGTCTCCGGGTCACCGAACCGGGCGTTGAACTCGATGACCCTCAGGCCGCGCGAGGTCAGGACCAGCCCGACATAGAGCACGCCGGTAAAAGGCATCCCCCGGTGACGCATCTCGTCCACGGTCGGCTGCGCCACGCGGTCAACCACGTCCTGCACCAAGGACGCCGGCGCCCAGTCCAACGGTGAGTACGCGCCCATGCCGCCGGTGTTGGGGCCTTCATCGTTGTCCAAGAGGCGCTTGAAGTCCTGCGCCGGCGCCAACGGCACCACCGTGGTCCCGTCGGTGATGCAGAACAGGGAGATCTCGGGGCCGTCCAGGAACTCCTCGACGATGATGCGCGTGTCCTGCTTCTCCAGACACTGAACCGCGTGGGCCAGAGCCTGCGCACGGTGATCGGTCACGACGACGCCCTTGCCTGCGGCCAGGCCGTCGTCCTTGACCACGTACGGCGCCCCGAAGACGTCCAGGGCGGTGGCCACCTCATCGACGGTGGTACAGACGTGAGCCAGGGCGGTGGGCACACCTGCCTCGGCCATGACCTCCTTGGCGAACGCCTTGCTTCCCTCGAGTCGGGCTGCCTGGGCGGAGGGCCCGAAGCAGGCGATGCCACGCTCGCGGACCGCGTCGGCCACACCTGCAACCAGAGGCGCCTCCGGGCCGACGACGACCAGGTCCACACCCAGCTCAGCCGCCAGAGCGGCCACGCCGCCGCCGTCCAGCAGGCCTCGTGGAAGCTCGCGGCACAACGCAATGGTGTCGATGCCCGGATTGCCGGGTGCTGCGATGACGGCGTCAACCGACGGGTCGAGCGTCAGAGCCCTGACGATGGCGTGCTCACGAGCACCGGTGCCAATGACGAGAACCTTCACGAGTGGTAAGCGTAGGCGACCGGCTCTAGGAACGGCACCGCGCCCGGCCCAGCGCCTCCGCCTGGCCTGGCCAACCAGTACCATCGGGCGCCGGCCAGACGGGTGTCCACGGCCTGGGCGGAATCAGGGGCTAGACTCATGTGTTCACATGGGGGTCGCGCGGATCGCGTCCTCTCCTTCGACGTCCAGGGCCCCGTTCGACAGCCCGCATCCCACAACCACGACTCAAGGGGAGCAGTGAGCGAATCCCAGCAGCGGACTGACCCTTCGCCACGCCCCGCCTCGTCCGTGACCCAGGACTCCGTCGCGTCCGAGATCGCCGTCGAGCAGAAGCTTGTCGACAGGGTCTACTCCGAGCTGACCAAGGCCACCGAGCGCGCGTCTTTGGTGGAGGCGGAGGGGCTTGCCCGGGGGCGAACCGACCGCACCGGCGACATTCGCGACGAGGAGATCACCGGTCTTTTCGAGCGCGATGCGCTGGTGTTCAACGCGAACAAGCGACGCACGATCCTGGAGACCCAGTACGAAGGCCTCGTCTTCGGCCGGCTTGACCTCGGATCCGACTCCGACCAACCAGACCGAGAGACGCGATATGTCGGTCGCCTCGGTATCCGCGACGACGAGTACGAGCCGTTGGTGATCGACTGGCGCGCCCCTGCCGCGGCACCCTTCTACCGGTCGACACCGGTCGAGCCGATGGGGGTCCTGCGGCGGAGAGTCCTGCGCTGCAAGGGTTCTGATGTGATCGGCATCGAGGACGACCTGATGGTCCCCGAAGCACCCGAAGACCTCGTGGTCGTCGGCGACGGTGCGCTCATGGCAGCCCTGACCCGCTCACGTGGCAGCCGGATGCGCGACATCGTCGCCACCATCCAGCGTCATCAGGATGAGGCGATCAGGGCGCCCGCCCGCGGAGTCACCGAGATCACCGGAGGCCCCGGAACCGGCAAGACCGTCGTGGCTCTGCACCGCGCGGCCTACCTGCTGTACTCCGACCGCCGCCGTTACGAGGCCGGCGGAATCCTGGTGGTGGGGCCCTCAGCGGCCTACACGGCATACATCGAGCGAGTTCTGCCCTCACTCGGCGAGGACACCGTCACCTTGCGGTCGCTCGGCGACATCGCCGACGGGGTAACGACCGAGCGGCTCGACACCCCGGCGGCTGCCGCCATCAAGGGCTCACTGAGGATCCGGCGGATCCTTTCCCGGGCAGCCCACGACGCCATCCCGGACGCGCCGACCCAGTTGCGCGCCTTCGTCAGCGGCCGGGCGATCCGGCTCGACGCGGCCGAGCTCGACCGCGCGCGCATCCACGTGCTGAAATCCCACCAGCGCAACCACGCCCGCAGGGCCGCAACCCAGGCCCTGGCCGAAGCAGCATGGGCCAGCAACCCCGGAGACGAACGCTGGGTGTTCGTGGAGAAGTTCCTGGACCACATGAACGTCGAGGCGTTCGTGCGCGAGTGGTGGCGGCCGCTGGACGCCCGCGAGGTGCTGCTGTGGCTGGCCGATCCTGAGCGGACCCGTCGCTACTCTGCGGGGATTCTCAGCGACGCTGATTCTACGGTGCTCACGGACTCGATCCAGGCGGCGATCGACACCGGGACCTGGTCTGTGGCCGACGTCGCGCTGATCGACGACATCGCCTCCATTCTCGGCACGATGCGCGAACCCGACCGGGAGGAGCACTCGTCCTACCAGGTCGAGGAGCTCGACGACGTCTCCGCGCACGGCGTCTCCGAGGTCATGACCCATGGCACCAATCCATGGGCTACCACCCGGATCGGGTACGAGGTCACCCCGCACACGAACATGGAACGGCTGATGAACGGCCGGCTGGAGGACCCGGAGGAATACGCACACGTGCTGATTGACGAGGCGCAGGACATCTCGCCGATGCAGTGGCGGATGCTGGGACGACGCGGCCGCTGGTCGTCCTGGACCGTGGTCGGCGACGCCGCGCAGGCGTCCTGGCCTAACGCCGCCGAGGCACGCCAGGCCCGCGAGCAGGCGTTTGGCAACAAGGTGCGGTCGCTGTTCCACATGGATACCAACTACCGCAACGCGCGCGAGATCTTCGCGTATGCGGCCGACGTGATCCGGGCGGAGGTGCCCGACGCCGACATCCCGAAGGCCGTCCGTGAGACCGGCGTCGCCCCGATCATCACCTCGGTTGGCCCAGAGGGGATCCTGCCTGCCGCAGCCGCCACTGTCGAGGCGCTTCTGGTCGAGGTCGAGGGCTCCATTGCGGTCATCTGCGCGTCACCGTGGCTCGGCTCGCTCAGGTCGCTGGCCGGCGACCCGTCAGGCCGGGTCAACGTCGTGGACCCGATGTCGACCAAGGGCCTGGAGTACGACGCCACCGTCATCGTGGACCCAGCCGCGATCACGGCGGAGTCCCCCGGCGGCATCCGGGTGCTTTACGTCGCACTTACCCGGGCCGCGCACCGCATGACCATCCTGGAGCTGGCCCGCTGACCCGTTGGCCAGCCAAGTCTGATCAGTCCAGGAACGAATAGCGCTCAATGATCGCGTCGCGGCCGGGGCCGACACCGATCGCCGAGATCCGGGCGCCGATCAGCTCCTCGACCCGCAGGATGTAGGCGCGGGCGTTGGCCGGCATCTCCTCGAAGGAGCGACAGTCGGAGATGTCCTGCGACCATCCAGGGAGGTTCTCATAGATGGGCTTCGCGTGGTGGAAGTCGCTCTGAGTCATCGGCATCTCGTCATGGCGCACGCCGCCCACGTCATAGGCGACACAGACCGGCACCTGCTCCAGCCCGGTAAGGACGTCGAGCTTGGTGACCACGAAGTCGGTGACGCCGTTGATGCGCGTGGCGTAGCGCCCGACCACGGTGTCCATCCAGCCGCAGCGGCGGGGACGGCCGGTCGTGGTGCCGTACTCGGCCCCGGTCTTGCGCAGGAACTCGCCCGAGTCATCCAGCAGCTCGGTCGGGAAGGGGCCTTCGCCGACTCGCGTGGTGTAGGCCTTAAGGATGGCGATGACCCGGTCGATCCGGGTCGGCGGCACCCCGGAACCGGTGCACGCGCCGGCCGCGGCTGCGCTGGACGACGTGACGAAGGGGTAGGTGCCGTGGTCGACGTCCAGCAGCGTGGCCTGACCGGCCTCGAACAGCACCGTCTTGCCCGCATCGAGCGCCGTGTTGAGCAGCAGCCCGGTGTCGACGACCATCGGCCGCAGCCGGTCTGAATACTTCTTGAACTCCTCCAGCACCTCGTCGACCTCGACGGGACGACGGTTGTAGATCTTGACCAGCATCTGGTTCTTGACCTCCAGAGCCGCCTCGACCTTCTGACGCAGGATCGACTCGTCGAAGACGTCCTGCACCCGGATGCCGACGCGCGACATCTTGTCGGCGTAGGTCGGGCCGATGCCGCGACCCGTGGTCCCGATCTTGCGAGATCCGAGGAACCGCTCGGTGACCTTGTCGAGCACGCGGTTGTATGGCGTGATCAGGTGCGCGTTGGCGCTGACCACCAGCCTTGAGGTGTCGATGCCTCGCACGTTGAGAGCGTCGATCTCTTCGAACAGCACGGCCAGGTCAATGACGACCCCGTTGCCGATCACCGGGATGCAGCCGGGGGTGAGGATGCCACTGGGAAGCAGGTGAAGGGCGTACTTCTCGCCGTCGATGACGACGGTGTGCCCGGCGTTGTTGCCGCCGTTGAACTTGACGACATAGTCGATCCTGCTACTCAGCAGATCCGTCGCCTTGCCCTTACCTTCGTCGCCCCACTGGGCACCGACCAACACGATCGCCGGCATGCCGGCCTCCTCGTTGTCACCTGAATGGCACGCCCGCCGGCAGTCTTGTCTGCGACCGGCCGTCTTGTCCGCGGCCGTGTTGTCTACGGATGTGGCGCGACCCCGCTGCGCATGCGCACGGGCCCGTGCCTCCAAATATTAGACGCAGAAGCACCCGGACACCGAACCGTGTCATTGAACGGACCTCGTCCAGATCGACCTTGGTGAGCCAATCGCCTTACAGTCCGAGGTCCTTGGCGATGATGACCTTCATGATCTCGCTGGACCCGCCGTAGATCCGCGACACCCGGGCATCGGCGTACATCCTGGCGATCGGGTACTCCAGCATGTATCCATACCCGCCGTGTAGCTGCAGACAGGAATCCATCACCTCTGCCTGCACTTCGGTGGTGAACAGCTTGACCCTGGCGGCGTCGGCCACTGTGAGAGTCCCGGCGTCCAGCTCCTCAATGGCCCGGTCAACCATGTGGCGCCCCGCCTCGACTTTGGCCGAGAGCCCGGCGAGGACGAACTTGGTGTTCTGGAACGAGGCGATGGGGGTGCCGAAGGCCTTGCGCTGCCGGGTGTAGTCCACGGTCAGCTCGATCGCCCGCTCGCTGGAGGCCTGGGCCGAGATCGCGATCGACATCCGTTCGGCCGGGAGGTTGGCGGTCAGGTAGGCGAACGCGTTGCCCGCCAGCCCCAGGCGATTGGCGACCGGCACCCGGACGTCGTCGAAGAAGAGCTCGCCGGTGTCCTGAGACTTCAGGCCCAGCTTGTCCAGGTTGCGGCCACGACTGAAACCAGTCATGCCCTCCTCGACGACCAGCAGGGTCAGACCCGCCCTGCGGTCATCCTCCGAGCGCGAGGTACGTGCAACCACGATGACCAGGTCGGCCTGAACGCCACCGGTGATGAACGTCTTGGTGCCATTCAGGACGTACGAGTCACCCTCGAGAACGGCTGTGGCCGAGATGCCTGCCAGGTCGGAGCCGGTGCCGGGCTCGGTCATCGCGATCGCCGTCATCGACTCGCCGGAGACGAAGGCCGGAAACCACCGGGCTTGCTGCTGCGGCGTCGACAGATCCAGGAAGTACGGCAGCACCACGTTGAGGTGCAGCTGAAGAGCGCCGGAGACCGCTCCGGTATGAACGATCTCCTCGGCGAGAATCACGTTGTAGATGAAGGACTTCTCGCCCGCACCGCCATACATCTGCGGAATCCGGATGCCAGTGACGCCGAGGCGGCCGAACTCGGCATACAGGCTCTTGGGGACGCTCTTGGCAGCCTCCCAGTCGGCCACATGCGGAACGACTCGCTCCATCAGAAAGGCTCGCACCGAGCTCCGAAAAGCTTGCTGCTCATCGGTGCTGATGCGAGCCCTCATGACTGCCCCCGTCGGTAGCTGCTGAGTCGTTAGAAACCCAGCGTATCGGCAGCCTGGGGCGAAGAGTCGCGCAAGAACTGCGCACATCGCTGCTGCTCGTCGGTCTCGCCGATCTCCCCGGCGGCACGGCTCAACGCGGCCAGGGATCGGAGGAACCCCCGGTTCGGCTGATGCGACCACGGCACCGGGCCCTGGCCCTTCCAGCCGCCACGGCGAAGTGCATCCAGCGACCGGTGGTAGCCGGTGCGCGCGAACGCGTAGCCCTCGATGGTGTGCCCGTGTGCGAGCGCATCTTCGGCAAGGGTGGCCCAGGCCAGTGGAGAGGCCGGGTTTGCCGCCGCGACGGCCCGCGGGTCCTGGCCTTCGGCGAGGGAGGCGGCTGCCGGGTCGACCGGCAGTCGGGTCTCGGGAACCCCCAGGAGGTTACTCATCAAACGTGGGTTCCGGCGCTGCGCAGGTTCTGGCAGGCCTGCACGACTCGCGCCGCCATGTTTGCTTCTGCTTCCTTGCCCCAGGCACGCGGGTCGTACTGCTTCTTGTTGCCGACCTCGCCGTCGATCTTCAGGACGCCGTCGTAGTTCTTCATCATGTAGCCGGCGACCGGGCGGGTGAAGGCGTACTGGGTGTCGGTGTCGACGTTCATCTTGACCACGCCGTAGTCGACGGCGTCCGAGATCTCCTGAGGAAGCGAGCCCGAGCCCCCGTGGAACACGAGGTCGAAGGGCTTGGCGTCGGCGGCCAGACCCTTTGACTTGATGATGGCATCCTGGGCCTGCTTGAGGATCTCGGGACGCAGCTTGACGTTGCCCGGCTTGTACGCGCCGTGCACGTTGCCGAAGGTCAGCGCGGTCATGTACCGGCCGAACTCGCCCAGACCCAGCGCCGCCACGGTTGCGAGCGCATCCTC
>CABDZK010000188.1_pt1 | contig 14644 bp, 12 predicted proteins | sample 3132141 | NCBI WGS metagenome assembly CABDZK01 (sample SAMEA5534340, study PRJEB31848) | metagenome | biome: tundra; feature: field; material: soil | place: USA | collected 2013-05 | depth 0.45 m | reverse complement strand
GTGACGTAGATGCGGTCTCCGGCCGGGCTGACCGCTACGCCGATGGGGTTGGACGTCCCGTAGATGCTCATCTCGTAGTGCGGCACCTTGGCCTCGCTCAGGCCAGGCAGCTGAGAAAGCGGCTTGCGGTTCATCAGATACCACGCAAACAGCAGGCCCAAGATCACCAGCGCGATGGCCAGTGCGCCCAGCTGCCTCTTGCGCTTGGTGCTCATCTTCGTAGGCACCCCCTCGCCCGCGACACCGTCGCCGGACGTCAGGGGCGGGGCAACCTCAGGAGTGGCCGCAGGAGCGGTATCTAAGTTCGTCATCTCAGCTTGGTCCTTGCGTGGTGGAGGAACCTGCGGCCTTCGGCGCGGGACTTGTCGGCGAAGGGGTAGGCCCCGTGGCGAGTTGCTTGACTGCGGCCGCCGCGACGGCGTTGGTCGGATTGACGGTCAGCACCTTCTTGTACCAGGTGATGGCTTCCGCATGGCTGGAATCCGTCTCAGCGATCAGGGCAAGTGCGAGCATGGCGTTGACCGCCTGCGGTCCCTTGATCAGCGTCGTGAGCTTGGCCTTGGCATCGACAGGCTTGTTGTGACAGAAGTCGGCCAGCCCCGCGTTGTACGTCGCCTCGGGCGCGCGCTTGAGCTTTGTGTTAGCCAGGGCTAGCTGGGTGTATGGCTCGCACCACCCGGTCGGCACAAACGCGACGGCCTTGGTGAAAGCGTCGATGGCCAGCTGGGTCTTGCCGGCCTGCAGTTGGGCGAGCCCCTGCAGGTACAAGGAGTCGGAGTCCTGGGGGTCGATGCCGAGCGCGGCTTGGAGCTCGAAGAGGGCGTCCGTAGTCCTGTGCTGCTTGACCGCGATCGAGCCGAGGTTGTAGTAGGCCTCTTGAAGCTGCGGGTCGGCGCCGGCGAACTCTCCCTTGGCGTTCCCGGCGGTGATCTGCTTGTAGGAAGCCGCGGCGGCCGTCAGTTTGCCCTGCGCGATCAAGACGGAGCCCTGACCCAGCAGCGCGAACCGGTTGCCCTTCACGGCTTTCAGAATGATGCTGTACTGGTTCAGCGCATCGTTCGAGCGCTTGTCGAGCTGGTAGTCCGCGGCGAGCGTGAGCCGGGCATCAATGTTGTTGGGCGCCAGCTTCACGGCCGACTCCGCGGTGGTCGTCTGCCGGTCGATCAATGACGGACCCGCGCTGACGTGCTGGTCCTGGAAGTAGATGGTGCCGAACGCCGCGACGCCGATCACGAGCACCACAACTCCGCAGCGCAGCAGAAGGCTCACCCTTCTGTCGGAGACGGAGGTGGTCCGTCGGTTGGGCTTCATTCCTGCGCCAGTCCTCTCACGTCCTGCACTTCTTCCTCTGGCCATGCCGGTCACGTTCCACAGAACAAGCGCCCGCACGACATTGAGGCGATGGCCTCACCGTCCATCCTGTCTTCCGCCTGGGGGGGTTCCCATCCGTCGCACGGTAGATCTCCGGTACAGACAGGCCACCAGTTCAAAGACGGCTGAAGGCCGACTGATCGTGGATTTCTAGCGAGCAGGCGACGCGGAAGTACCCACATGGCGGGTCTCGGACGGCTGGGCCACCGTGCTGCCGCTCTCGCGGACCGCCTGGAGGATCTGTTCCAGGCCGGCGACGCACGGGGTCAGGACCGAGCCCCGCGTGATGACCGTGCTCACATCTATCAGGACGGCGTGCGGCGCGAGTGTGCTGAGGTCAAACTGCGCAAAAGGGTCGTTCGACTCGAAGATAACGACCTCAGGACTGAGAGCGAGCGCGGACTTGACCGCATCGGGGTCGCGCACCGACCCGAGCGTTGCCTCGATCCCGATCTGGGCACGTAGGTACTTCGCGATGCCCTCACCGAGCAATGCATGCTCGTAGAGGATCACGACTTTGTGTTGCAGATCACTTGCCACCGACCGGGCCCCTTCCAAGGTGGCACGTGATTCGTACCACTTTGGACGGTAGCCACCTGTGAGTTCGCTGACTATCCCCGGACTGGCACAGTGCGCGGCCGTTCTTCCTCTACCGCGAGGTACCGGTTGGATCCCTGATGGGCGCCCGCGCGCAGTCAGTCCGCGACCGGACGCCGTCCCAGGCCCTGCCGCACGATGTACGCCGTCGCCTGGATCCGGTTCTCCATGTGCAGCTTCTCGAGGGCGTTGTGAACATGGTTCTTCACTGTGCCCTCCGTGATCGAGAGCTTCTTGCCGATCTCCTTGTTACTGAGGCCTTCGGCTACGAGCTGGAGGATCTCGAGCTCGCGGCGCGTGATGGGAGGGCCTTGCGGCGGCGCAGGCGAGGAGCTTCGCTTTGTGACCCCGTTCTGGATCTCTCTCAGCAGCCGACCTGCGATGGCCGGCGAGATGGGAGTCTCGTTCCGCATGACGCCCCGGATCAGGTCGTAGAGATCCTGGGGTCGAAGGTCCTTCAGCAGGTAGCCATGGGCCCCGAAGCGGATTGCGTCGAAGACGTGGTCGTCGGCCTCGGAGACGGTGAGCATGACGACCTTGACGGTCGATAGCTGCTCCCGGATGAGACGGGTCGCCTCGACACCGTTCATCACCGGCATCTCCACGTCCATCACGACGAGGTCCGGAACCAGCAGGCGGGCCTTTTCGACGGCGTCCAAACCATTTTCGGCCTCACCCACGACCACCATGTCATCCTGCCCGTCGATCAGCGACGCGATGGCGCCACGAAAGAGCGGTTGATCGTCAACGATCAGGATGCGGATCGGTTCGTGCGCTGGCATTCTTCACCTCATTGTGAAATGGCCTTGGACGCGACCGCTCGGGGACGGTCGCGATGACACGCGTTCCGCGACCCGGTACGGAGTCGACGGTAAGGCTACCGTTGAGCAGCGCAATCCGTTCACGCATCGTGTAGAGCCCGAACCCGTCCCGGTCGAATTGCGAGCCACCCGAGTCGAATCCGTTACCGTCGTCCTCGACGACGAAGGTCGTCATCGATTCGGACTCAGTGACGTGGACGATCGCGGACTTTGCGCCGGAGTGCTTGCGGACGTTTGTCAGGGCCTCCTGGATGACCCGGATCACCTGGACCTCGGCACGCGGCGAGAGGGCAAGCTCGTGGTCGAGGTTACTGTCCAGCGAGGTTGTGATGTCGCACTGTTGGCTGTACCTGGCTAGGTAGGCGCGAAGGTTGTCCAGCAGTCCCCGCTCGGTCCTGTTCGAACCCCGCAGGCCGAGGATCGACTCTCGGACATCCTGGTAGGCCTCTTGACAGATATCCGCCAGCTCAGCGAGCTCAGTCGCGATTTCGGGGTTGTCGCTGACCTCTTGGCGCGAGTCCAGCGCTCGCAGCCGCAGATGGGTCACTCCGAGAACCTGCGCGAGGCTGTCGTGCATCTCGCGTGCGATACGCCCGCGTTCGGCCAGGACTGCATGCTGGCGACCGTTCTCGCGCATCTGGGCGCTCGTGATGGCGATCGCTGCCAGGCCGGAAAGCGTTACGAGAAAGCCGCGGTCGCGCTCGGTGAAAGGCGTCTCGGATCTGCGGCCGATCCAGAGCTCTCCGAGCGTTCCGATCGGGCCGCGAATCGGGACGGTCATGTTCGCTGTCCATTCCGGTGAAGACCGCACCGGGCAGAGGACGTCATGCTGGTGTGCGTTGTGGCGCGGCCCAGCTTCGGACGTGATGCAGGCGCTCTCATCAGCCAGGGAGGCGGTCCCCTCAAGGGTCCCGGCGAACTGAACTGATCGAGAGGCGTCCTCGTCGAGACTGAGGACCGCTTCGTCGCTGCTCATCATGTCGCGCGCGTGCTCGACGACCGCTGAGAGGATTTCAGGCGGCGGGTTCAGGTTCGAGATCTGCAGAAGCACGTCGTAGAAAGCGTGGCCCTCATACTTCCTGCGCTGAAGGTCGGCAACAAGCTGGGCGAGCTGGATCGCGCTGGCCAGCTGATGGCCGATGTTCTGCAGGGTCCCTGAGGCAAGGCGTTCGCCGGCGCCCGCGCCGACGGGGAGCCAGAGCCGCATCCAGCCGACGGTCACCGTCCCGGTCGAGAGCGGGAACGCGATGATGGGTGCCTCGCCGCCACCCGGATCGTTGGGCACGAGCACGGCCGCCCCAAAGGCAGCGAACTGACGCCGCGTCACTCCGGCACCGTCCGGCGATCTGTCCTCCGTGGTGAAGATGGTGACAGATGCCTGGGTCGCTCCGCTCGTGGTGAGCACGCTCGCCAGCGCCACATCGATGATTCGGTCCACACCCACTTCGCCCTGCACGGCGCTCGACAGCGCGTTTGTGGCCGCCAGCTCACGGTTCTGCCTCACGACCTGCCGCTGAGCGCGATCGATGAACCGGAACATCACCATGCCGAAGACAGCGATCGAGACGACCGTGACCAAGAAGAAGATGACGTGATCTAGGTAGTCATCCCCGCCACCGACTCTGAGGCGGACCACCTCCAGGGCGAAGATGAAGCCGACGGGGAGCAGGACACTCATCACCTTGAGGCGGCGATCAACCCACTCGTAGGCCCAGCGCTCGCCCGCGCGAGTCGACGGCTTGTGCACAGTTGTCGGCGTCGGCGCCTCTGCGGCTTCAAACCTGGCATGCACGGATTCGGACCCGGCGGGGGTGGATTCAGACGCGGATTCAGACGCGGATTCAGACGCGGATTCAGACGCGGATTCAGACGCAGTTTTAGACGCAGATTCAGACGTAGCGGTGGAGGTCACGCTGTCTTTCCTGAGCACATGCTTGCCTCCTTGGTCCCTCCGTGGGCTCTGGGCGCCCGTCGGGACGCACACAGTGTACGCTCTCGTGGTTTTCCTGGGCTCCAACGGCTCCGGCCGGCCAAGCCGGCCCTACGGCGTGACCGGGGTAACACCGATGATAGGACCAAGGTCCTTAGGTGAGCCTTACCTTATATCTTAATGTCGACACATGACCCTTCCTGAGAGTCCGTTGGGCGCACAACTGCGCGTAACCGGTGTTCGTCTGCCGGCAGCGGACGCGTTCCGGCTGAACGAGATGGGCATCCGGGCGGGGACTCTTGCCCACGTCACCCAGCATGCGGCATTCGGAGGACGAGTCATCGCCGTGGCCGGGTCCCGGTACGCGCTGGACGGGGAGACTGCGGCCCTCATCGACGTCGAACCTGTTGAGCGCCTGGGATGAGCTGTCACGGTCCCGGCTTCGCGCCGGAAGTAGCCGGTCGCTCCGGCGACACGACCCTGGGGTTCCCGGCCGCCACCTTGCGCGTCCTGCTCGTCGGGGGTCCGAACGTCGGCAAGTCCACACTGTTCAACGCCCTCACCGGCGCACGGCAGCACACCACGAACGCACCGGGTACGACCGTCGAGCTAGCCACCGGCACCTGGCGCACCGCCGGGCAAAGCCCCGCTGGGCACAGCACAGTTGGGCGGGGCCTAGCCAGGCCGGGCAGGGCGCACTCAGCCACCGAGCGGGCGGTCGTCGACCTGCCTGGCACCTACAGCCTCTTGGCCCGCTCCTGCGACGAGCAGGTCACGACAGACGCCGTGGAGGAGCTGGCGCGCAACTTCGGCGAGGGTAACGGGCAGCCGGGGGTCGTGGTTGTCGTCCTGGATGCCACGGCCCTGGCCCGGTCGCTCTACCTGCTCGCCCAGGTTGCCGGGACAGGGGTTCCGCTTGTCGTTGCCCTGACCATGCTCGACCTCTCCGCGAGCGCGACTGATTCGCCCACCACCACTATGGAGCCTGGCACCCTGGCCGCAGCGCTGGCTGCTTGCGTCGGGATCCCCGTTGTCCCGGTGGACTCACGCAACCGGGCCCACGCAGGTCTGCGCATGCTCGCCCGTGCGGTCGACGAGGTCGCCGAACACCCGAGGCGGGTCACCGGTATTGCCACGCCCGACGCCGTCTTTTCCGATCTTGCGCAAGAGGTCGCCCACGCAGAGACGCTGTTCGCGTGGGTCGAGCAGGTCACCGCCTGCCTCGCGCCGGAGCTGCCTTCAACGACAGATGGCAAGGCTGCGCCCAGTTCCGGCTCGCGCTTGCGCCGGACCTTCTCCGACAGGGTGGACACCGTCCTGCTCAACCCGTGGGCTGGGATACCGGTGTTCCTCGCGGTCGTGTGGTTGCTGTTCGAGCTCACGACCCGGTTAGCGGCGCCGCTGCAGGGCGCCATTGGCCAGCTGGTCAACGGGCCTTTGGCATCCGCGGTCACCTGGCTGCTCGCTCTCTTTGGCCTTGCCGACAGCTGGGTGCAGGGGTTGCTGGTCGACGGTCTTCTCGTCGGCGTCGGCACCGTGCTGACGTTCCTTCCGGTCATGGCGGTCATGTTTGCGGCGCTCGGTGTCCTGGAGGACTCGGGGTATCTGGCGCGAGCCGCCTTCGTCGCCGACCGCGCGATGCGTTCCCTTGGCCTCGACGGGCGTGCCCTGCTCCCTCTGATCGTCGGGTTTGGTTGCAACCTGCCCGCCCTGGCGGCCACCCGCACCCTGCCGCACGCCCGTCAACGAGTGCTGACCGGGCTGCTGATTCCGCTGACGTCGTGCTCGGCGCGGCTGACGGTCTATGTGCTGCTGGCGGGAGCGTTCTTCCCCGACCACGCTGGCACCGTGATCTTTGCGATGTACCTGACCAGTGTGCTGGTAGTGCTGGGCGGAGGTCTGCTGCTGCGCCGCACGGCGTTCCGGGACGTGCGCGCGGGGCCGTTGATGCTGGTCCTGCCTCCATACCAGCGTCCGCACCTGCGCACCCTGGCGATGTCGGTCCGTATGCGTGTGGGGGCATTCGTTCTCCGAGCCGGGAAGATCATCGTTGTCACCATGCTCATCGTCTGGGCGCTCATGGCGGTACCGATGGCCGGGCGGCACTCTGTTGGTCACGTGCCCGTGGCCGACAGTCTGTATTACACAGTGGCGTCGGGAATCGCCCCGGTGTTCACGCCGGCCGGCTTCGGTAACGACCACGCGGCCGCGGCCCTGATGACTGGTTTCGTGGCGAAGGAGGTCGTCGTCGGCTCCTTCGCACAGTCCTACGCGGTCGCCGGGCCGGGCAGCCCCACTCGGGCGGATAGCCTCGGCGAGGCGCTGCGCGCGTCCTTCGCCGATTCCTCTGGTGGGCACGGTGGCGCAGCGGCGCTGGCGTTCATGGTCTTCCTGCTTGCCTACACCCCGTGCGTGGCCGCCCTTGCCGAACAGAGGCGCCTGTTCGGGTGGCGGCCGACTGCTTCTGCTCTGACCGCTCAGCTTGCCGGTGCGTGGGTGCTTGCGGTTCTGGTATTCCAGGTGGGGTCCAGGCTGTGAGCGCGTGGGCCGCGGTGCTTGACGATGTCGGCGCGCGAGGTGGCAGTCCGGCTCAGGTCGCGACGCGCCTAGGGCTGTCGACGTCTCTCGTGCAGGCGGTCCTGGACCACGCGGAGCGGCTGGGGGTGGTCACGCTGGCCGGGAGCGGCTGCGCTTCGGGGTGCCCGACCGGACCTGAGCTGCCCCAGGCCTGCGCGGGCTGCCTCATCTCTTTGGCTTAACCTTGGCTACATCAGTGTTCACCTGGGGAGGGATCGGTCATGAACGTCGAGAGCGTTCTTCTCGAGATTGACCACCTCGCGGGCGGTCGTCATAGCGATCACACGATCTCCGAGGAGATGCGCACCGATCCCAGGACCCGCCGTGTCTTCGTGGCGATCACATGGTTGCTGGTTGTCGAGCTCTTCCTGGCGACTGCCGCGCTCGTCGTGCCCGTCATGCTTCATATGCGCGACGAGGTCGCCTGGGTGGTTTGGATGCGCTTGATCGTCGTGCTCGCCATGACCATCACGTTGTTCTACTTCGCGTGGCGTGCCCAGCGTGGTTTCTACTGGGCCTACTCGCGGCTGAGGCTGTTCAGCAAGATCTTTCCGATCGTCGCGCTGGTGACCGCAGCCATCCCGGGGCTCTACCCACTCTGGATGGTCAGCGAACAGATCTGCTTCGCCCTCATCCTGCTCGGCATCGCCGAGTATCTGTCCACCGATCACATGCGATCGGCATATGCCAAGCCGCCCAGAGCCCCGCGAGTCCCCAAACGTGTCAACCGATAGTCATCGGGACCCCTGCGGTCCACAGGACCAAAGCCTCTGTACCAGCACGAATGCGGCTGGGATGCTTTGGCAGACGCTCAAGATCACGCTTGGGTCTGAGGAGGAGCAGGATGCAATCTCGACCTAAGGTCGTGATCGTCGGCGGCGGGGTCAGCGGTCTGGCGACGGCGCACTACCTACATAACGGTCTCGGCCGAGGCGTGCAGCTGACTCTTGTCGAGGGTGGGTCGAGGTTGGGGGGCAAGGTTGCCAACCAGCAGTTCAGCGGGCACCTGGTCGACACCGGGCCCGATGCGGTGCTGGTTCGTGCGCCGGCGATGGCTGCTCTGCTCCAGGACCTTGGACTTGGTGAACAGATAGTTGCCCCGGCCGCGCTGGGGGCCCACGTGTGGTCGCGCGGCAAGCTGCGCCGGCTCCCGACGGGCACGCTTTTCGGGGTTCCCGACCGGCTGCTGCCGTTGATGAGGTCCGGCCTCATGTCTCCCACAGGCCTGGCACGCGCGGCCCTGGACCTGGTGCTGCCGCGCCATCATGCTTCCATTGCCGACCCGTCTATCGCCGATTTGGTGACCCCAAGGCTCGGTTCCCAGGTGTTCGACCGCCTGGTCGAGCCGCTGCTCGGTGGGGTGCACGCCGGTCGGGCCGCCGAGCTCAGCGCCCATAGCACCGTGCCCGACATCGAGAGGCTTGCCAGTAACAACCGCAGCCTTTACCTGGGGCTTCGTAAGATGCGCCGCCATGCGCCGCCGGCAACGGGTGCTCCGGTGCTGGTCACCCTGACCGGCGGACTCGGTCGTCTGGTCGAGGCGCTGGTCGCCCGGCTGGCCGGCGACGAGCTGCGGCTGGACAGCCCTGCGCTCTCGATCGCTCGCGTTGGCAACGGATACCGCGTCGACCTGGTGGAAGGCCAGAGCATCGCGGCCGATGTTGTTGTCCTGGCCACCCCGGCGTTCGTCACTGCCGGGCTGCTCGCCGACCTGGTCCCTGACGCGGCGTCGGTGCTGGCCGAGATCCCGTACGTCGACGTCGCGACGATCTGGTTGTCGTACCCGCGCTCAGCGATGGGCCGGCCCCTGGACGGCACTGGCTTTCTGGTTCCGCCGGAGGAGGGCAAGCTCATGGTGGGCTGCACCTGGTCGAGCGCCAAGTGGCCTCACCTGGCCGACGACAACCTTGTGCTCATTCGCTGCATGGTGGGCCGCCGCGGCGACCGCCGGTGGCTGGACATGGACGACGAGACCCTTGTCGCCCGGGTGCATGATGAGCTGGTCGAGGCCATGGGTCTGAGCGCCGCCCCAGAGCATCAGAGCATTCAGCGCTGGCCACAGGCGATGCCGCAGTACCTAGTCGGACATCAGGACCGGCTGGACGCGCTGAACGCCGCGATTCATCACCTACCCGGCCTCCACCTGACCGGAGCTGCCTTTCGCGGTGTTGGCCTGGCCAGCTGCGTGGCTGACGCCAAGCGAACTGCTCAGGACGTCGCCCAAGACGTCTCTTCACCCCAGGCCGACATTCGGCCCCTTACCGAGGTAACTTCATGACTGCTATCACCGGGGACGTGCCCCGCGCGCGCCTGAACTTTGCCCAACGACCCATGCTGGTCTTCTGGGAGGTCACCCGCGCCTGTCAGCTGGCCTGCAAGCACTGCAGGGCCAGCGCCACCGAGGGGGCGCTGCCGGGCGAGCTCACCACAGCCGAGGGCCTTGACCTTATCGACCAGGTCGCCGGCTTCGGGCGCCCCTACCCGATTCTGGTCCTCACTGGTGGTGACTGCCTGTTGCGCCCGGACCTGTTCGAGCTGGTTGAGCACGCCAACGGGCTTGGCGTGCCGGTGGCGCTCTCGCCGTCGGTCACGCCGTCCCTGACCCCGCAGATGATCGACAAGATGGTGACCAGCGGGGTCAAGGCCGTCTCGATCAGCCTCGATGGTGCGGTGCCCGCCACCCACGATGGGGTGCGCGGCATCCCGGGCCACTTCGAGGACACCATCAAGGCGATCAGTGCGCTGTCTGCGGCCGGGTTGACCGTGCAGGTCAATACCACCGTGATGCGGGCCAACGTCGATGAGCTCGCCGACGTCGCAGACCTGATATCGCGCGCTGGCGCGCACATCTGGGAGGTCTTCTTCCTGGTCCAAGTCGGGCGCGGTGTGGCCACCGACGCGATCAGCCCTGCCGAGCACGAGGAGATCTGTCATTTCCTGTATGACGCCTCGCAGCACGGCTTCATCGTGCGCACCGTCGAGGCACCGTTCTTCCGCCGGGTGGTATCCCGCCGACAGGCTGGAGATCCGGTCCCGACCAGCATCTTGTACCAGAGGCTGGCCGCACGGCTCGAGACCCTGATGGGGCCGGCGGCCGGGCGGCCCAGGGCGCAGACCGCATCAACCCGTGACGGCAAGGGGATCCTCTTCGTCGCCCATGACGGCGAGATCAACCCGGCGGGATTCCTCCCCCTGCCACTCGGCAATGTGAGGGACGAGACCATCGCAACGATCTATCGCGACGACCCGCTGCTGCGCAGGATCAGGGACGCCGAGTTCACCGGCCGCTGCGGCCGCTGCGAGTACGCCGACCTGTGCGGAGGTTCGCGCGCTCGCGCGTTTGCCGCCAGTGGGGACCCGCTGGGGGAGGACTCGGCGTGCCCCTATGAGCCAGCTGATTTGCCCTCCGACATCGTCCCGGTTCTCGTCAGCGACTGACAGCTAGATGTACTGACCAGGCACGTTGGTTCAGATCGTGTGACGACACGATCTGAATGTTCTTGATGGGGACGCCGGGCACACCATCGAGGCTGACACGCTTCTTTGGTCCCCCTGGGGCGGCACGATGAGCCCTGTTGTCGACCCCAGATGGACCGGCATCGACGTTTGTTCAGGTCTCTCGGCAGTGGTGGGGTGGGACACTGACTCGGTTCCTGAGCTGCCCATCCCCGCGCGTGGACCGGATCGCCGACCTCGACGGCCTGAGGCTGTTTTCTGGGACAGATCAGCCCGTGCGTGCTTCGACGATTCTGGGGTGAACTTGCCTGGCGTGTTACTTGTCGAGTTCCTGACGAACCTGATGGAATCCGGGGTGAAGGTGGAGTCGGGCCCCTGGCTGCCAGTGGGTTGGCGCTCAGAGCTGGCACCATCGGATGTAGGACAGGCACGATCCGAGGGGAACATCGATGACCGACCTTCAGCCCGGCCCGACCAACAGCCTGACCGACGTGGCCGGTATCCGCGTGGGGCATGCCGATCGCCGCGTTGACGGCTGGTTGTCCGGTACCACCGTGGTTCTGGCTCCCGAGAGCGGCGCCGTTGCGGGGGTTGACGTCCGTGGAGGTGGCCCCGGCACCAGGGAGACAGACGTCCTGGATCCGCGCAACCTGGTCGAGAGGATTCACGCCGTCGTGCTGTCTGGCGGCAGTGCCTTCGGGCTCGCAGCCGCTGACGGGGTGATGCAGCGACTCTTCGAGGCTGGGGTCGGTTACCCGGCCGGCGGGCCGGGTGAGGTTGTCCCGATCGTGCCCGCCGCCGTCATCTTCGACCTCGGCCGTGGCGGCGACTTCACCAAGCGTCCCGGGGCTGCTTTGGGCGAAGAGGCTTGTGACGCAGCGTCTTCCAGCCCGGCCGGGCCTGTTCGCATCGGGGTGGTCGGAGCCGGTACGGGTGCTGTTTCTGGGGGGTTGAAGGGCGCGGTGGGCTCGGCGAGCGTGGTGTTGGCAGATGGCACGACGGTGGCCGCGCTGGTGGTCGTCAACTCGTTTGGCTCCTGCGTCGACCCAGCCACCGGCGAGCTGTACGCAGCCAGGTTTGGCTTGCCGGGGGAGTTCACCCAGCTCCTGCCCCCCGCCGTCGACGAGGTCGTGGCTGCACGCGCGGCCGGCAATGCGAAGGCCGGGGCGGCAGGTCTGGGTCGTTTGGGACCGGCACTTGCCACCACCATTGGTGTCGTGGCAACTGATGCGAGCCTGAGCAAGGCTCAGTGCGCCAAGGTGTCGGGCATCGCACATGACGGTATGGCTCGCGCCATTCGCCCGGTCCACACAATGTTCGACGGCGACACGGTGTTCAGCCTGGCAACGGGGGACCGTGGCGCGCCAGATCCGCCCGCATTCCATGCGTTGCTGGATGCGGGCGGTGATTGTTTTACCCGTGCGATCGGGATCGCGATTCTGGCCGCTGAGAGTGTGCAGACCCCGGCCGGTCGGTGGCGGTCCTACCGGGACGCCTTTCCTTCGGCTTTTTCAGATTAGTCGGACTGGGTGGGTATGACGACGTTCCACGGTCGCAGCACGTGGTCGACCGCAACCCCGGCGGCGGTGTACGGATCGCCCTTGACGACCCGTCCGGCCTCATCCTCGGAGCCGATCTGTAGCACCATCATGGCCCCCGATCCATCGCCGACCGGACCGGCGAGGACGACTGTGCCTTTCTCGTGCAAGGACTGCACATAGGCCAGGTGGTCTGGCCGGACGCGAGCGCGTGCACCCAGATCGGCATAGCGGTACTCCAGCACGAAGAAGCTCATCGAGATGCACCCGAGGAACCCGCGGCCTGGGTCGTGGGGAGGCAGGGGTCTCTGTTGTCTCCAAGTCCGGTGATTGGCGAAAACCAAGCCAAACACCTTGCAACATCGAAACGTTCAACAACGCGGCTGGTTTCAACCACGCTGGTGCTGACGAGGTAAGACATCTGTTTCGTCTCCTTACGGTCTGGGGTAGGTGCGCCCTGAGCCAGGGATCTGCCGGGTTCATCCAGGGGGAGGACTCAAGAGTGCAGCATGCCGGTTCAGCTAATGGGCGCGGGCGCAGCGCTCTGAGCGTTCCCGGCCCCGCCTGGCACGAGGCTGAAGGCGCTTTCTTCCTCCTGGGCGTTGTGCAGCCGCAGTACGGCATAGAGCCCGTAGAGCAGGCGCCGGAGCTCGACGATGTCCTCGGGCTGGGTGGTGTCGCTGTCGAGTCCCACGAGAAGGCGTCGCAGCTTCCTCACCTGGTGCTCGATCTCCGCGTGAGTGCGGCTCATCGCAACCGTCGCGTCGGTACCCCCGAGCACCCGGTCAACCAGCGGAACGAGCAGCTCCTCGTCGGCCCGCTCGTGCGGAAGGAGTTCGTCCTCCAGCCGGTCCAGTAGCCCGCGCACCGGGGCGAGGTCGGAGCCTGTCGTCGAGAGTCCGTCGGCGGACGATCGGATCTTCTCGATCAGCGGCAGCACGGCGTCGTGCTCGGCGCGCAGTCGCAGGGCGGTGGCAACGTCCGCCGGGGCCATCGCGATCGTGTGCACCTTGCCGGGCAGTACCCCGCGCAGCGCGATGCCGATCGCCAGCACGTCAATGACCTCCTGCACGACGGCGCCCACCGCGGGGGGCAGGAGCCCGAATGCGGCCATGACCATCGCGACCAGCGAGAGACCCATTCCGATCAGGACGGCCTGCAGCGCGATTGCCTTTGAGCGCTTGGCAATGAGGATCGCGTCGGCCAGGGCATCGATCCGATCGACGGTCAGCACGACGTCAGCGGCCTCGGAGGACGCAGTCGCTCCGCGCGAGGCAAGTGCTACCCCGACCCCGGCGGCCGCGAGCGCTGGCGCGTCGTTGATGCCGTCGCCGACCATGATCGTCGCGCCGTGGGCCGACTCGCGTTCGATCGCGGCGAGCTTGGCGGCAGGGTCGCAGTCGGCCAGCACACTGTCGGTGCCGACGATGCGCCCGACCATGTCCGCGATATCGGCGCGGTCGCCGGTGACCAGGACGACGCGGGTTATTCCGGCCAGGCGCAGCGCGCGAACCATTCGCGGTGAGTCGGGCCGGATCCTGTCCTCAAGGAAAAATGCGCCAGCGGGCCGGTCATCGACGGCCACGAACACCGTAAGGGAGCCGTCCAGATCGGCGCGACGACGCGCTTGGCGCACCCACGGTGGAGCGGCGTCGCCGACGATCCACGAGGCCTTGCCCAGCTTGACCCGGTGGCTGCCAACGGTCCCCGCCAGGCCGTAGCCATGTACTTCCTGGACATCCTCGGGCATCTCCAGGGCAAGCCCGCGACGGGTCCCGCCGGTGACGATGGCGCTCGCCAGGACGTGCGCGGATACCTGATCCAGAGAAGCGGCGAGCCGCAGCACTTCGTCCGCGTCCATCTGCTCGCCCGCCGTGATGACGTCGGAAAGGACCGGGTGCCCCTGGGTCAGTGTGCCGGTCTTGTCGAAGAGCATGATGCGCCCGGAGGCCAGCCGTTCGAGGGCGCCACCACCCTTGATGACAACGCCGATGTGCGCGGCGCGGCTCAGTCCGGACATGATCGCGATTGGTGCCGCGAGCAGCAGCGGGCACGGTGTTGCGACTACGAGTACGGCGACGGCGCGGACGGCGTCCCCGCTGAGTGCCCAGGACGCGCCCGCGAGCAGGAGGGTGAGCGGCACGAAGAGGATGGCGAACCTGTCGGCGGCGCGCACGAAGGGCGCTGATGAGGCCTGGGCCTGCTCGACCAGGCGCACCACTCCGGCATAGGTCGACTCCGTGGCCAGTGCCGTTGCGACCAGGTTGATCGCCTTCCCCGAGTTGACCACCCCGCTGCGGACGTCGTCGCCGGCGAGTCTCTCCACCGGTAGCGGCTCCCCGGTGAGAGCGGAC
>CABDZK010000174.1_pt1 | contig 15076 bp, 11 predicted proteins | sample 3132141 | NCBI WGS metagenome assembly CABDZK01 (sample SAMEA5534340, study PRJEB31848) | metagenome | biome: tundra; feature: field; material: soil | place: USA | collected 2013-05 | depth 0.45 m | reverse complement strand
GAAGGGTTGTTCCACGGGATTCAGGCCGCGCTCTTCGCCCAGCAGATGGCCGCCCAGCAGCAGCTTCAGAACATGCGGCGCGCACTCCCACCAGGTGAGTCCGGCCAGGAGGGCGGTCCTGGTAGGCCCCTCGGATCCGTGCGCGGTATGCCGAACCGTCCAGAACCGCGGGATAGCGAATCGACGGGGCAGTACCTCTAGAGCGGGACCGTGTTGGGAGTGCCGGCACCGCTACCTGACAAATAAAGCCGGTACCGCCACCTGCCACGGGTCAGCGGGAATCCCCTAAGAGCCCATTGGTGTCCGCGCGGTTGATCCCGCGGGGCCCATGTGGCTCGGCCCGGGCAACGGCACAGGTGGTCTCACCTCGCGTCGTCAGTTTGGCGTTTCGTGGCAAACGTTGACGCTCGTCACTGACGCTGCGACATGGTCGGGGGACGGGAAGTCGACCCGAGGCCTCGTTCCTGGCGCTACACCAGCACCACGGGGGGCGCAATCGGTTGAATCACCGGTCATCGCGGTCCAGCATGAGCTCGAACCACACGGTCGACCCGTCGGGACCACGCCCATGGCCCATGGCATCCGAGACGCCCGCCACGAGGGCAAGTCCCCGGCCCTGCGAGGCGGAGTGGTCCTCAGACCCGGTCCTCGGTGCGCTCCAGGTTCCGGTGTCCTCCACGGTGACCAACAGCTGGTCGGCGAGCTCCATGGTGACCCTCGCGGGAGTGCCTGCGTGTTGCACCACGTTTGTGACCAGCTCTGAGATGCACATGACTGCGGTGGAGATGGTCTCCTCGTTCACGCCCCAAGACTCCAGCTGCGAACGAGCCCACCGGCGGGCTCCGCGAACGGCGATCGTGTGCGGCGGAACGAGCACCGAGGTCATCTTGTGGGCCCGGCTGTCACGGACCACGACCAGCAGGGCGCAATCGCGTTCCAAGCCGTGGTCCCCGATCAGGGAGTCGACTATGTGCTGGGAGATGCTGCGAGCAGCTGTCGCGGACATGGTGTTCAAGACCTGTAGCAGCGTCGACCGCCCCTGGGCAAGGCTTTCTGCGTGGCGTTGAAGTAGGCCTCCGGTGTGCGCGACCATTGCGTCGCCTTCGTTCAGAAGGATCTGCGCCACCGGACGAGTCCCGGTGATGCCGAGCGGGGGGCCGGGCTTGACTTCGGCGTACTCAGCCAGAGGTCCAGAACCGATTTTGGCGTCCGTTGCGGTTCGACGACGGACAACCGCTGCTGGGAAGTGCCCGGCACTGGCCAGCAGGAGATCGCCAGTGGAGGGGTCGAAGACCCCCAGCAGTGCAGTGACGAACAACTCCCCACCAAAGCCGGATATGTCTGCCTGCGTCACGCTCTTGTCATGGCGCGGCAGGGCGGGCCAGCTCCGGTCCAGGTGGCTGACCAGCTCGTCGAGCGCGGTGAGGATGACGTTGGGATCAGAGCTGGTCAGCGCTGCTCCCCGAAGGCTCACCTTGACCTGCGCCATCACCGCACCCGCAGCGGTACCGGCGCCCATTACGTCCCCGATGGTGACGGCAATTCTGCCGTCGGGCATGGCGAAGACGTCGTAGAACCCGTCACTCGGGGCCCTGCGCGTGGTGTCGTTGTGCTCGTGCGTTGCCAGGGTCACCATTTGGATGTCCGGAAGGTGGCGTCGCACCCCGAGGTAACCGATCGTGCCCGCGATGTCGGGCCCGTTGATGGGCAGGATGCGCTCGCCGGCGCTTTCGGCGACGAAGCGTTGGTCAGCCTCGGAGAGCGCCTCTTCGGGGGGTCGGGCGCCCGCCCGGAAGCCTGACCAGATCAGCGGCTGGCGAGCGGCCGTCTCGTCCCACAGATCGATCCCGTGCCATTTCGCGGCGCCCTGGTCGCCATGCTCACCCTCGCCCAGCAACACCAACACGGGAGCGATCTCGACGACCACAATCAGAACCCCCAGAACCGAGCCGTCACTGTCCCGCACTGCCGAATAACTGCGGGCCAGATAGGCCCAGTCGGGTTGGGATTGCTCCTGCCCCTTGAGATCGAGCATCGCCCCGTCGTCATGGAAGGAGGGACCGCCGGCGAAGACGTTGTCGATTGACTCGGCATAGCCCGGACATGACCAGATCTCGGGCATCACCAGGGCAGCCCGCTGACCCCAAGCGCGCGGCTGCCTGGCGCCCAGCAGGTCGGCGAACCGGTCGTTGTACACCATCGCGTAGCCCGCGCCATGACAGTAGGCCATCGGGGCAGAGGCCTCGAGCAGTGTGCGGACGACAGCCTCGACGGCAGGATCCCATTGCTCTTGCGGACCGAACTCGCTGTCGGACCAGTCGTACTGGGCCGCGAGTCTGCCACAACCTGCCGCCGGCGGTTCGTCGGCCGCAGGAGAATTTCCTTGCGACAACCCGGCCACACCTATATTTTAGGCGGCTCTGCGTGCCGGTAGGGCTCTAGAAGCGCCCTTTCTGGATTCCGCAGGCCCAGGGACCGTGCACGGTCTTACGGGTTTTGGTTAGGTCGTGAGCAGAACCTTGCCGATGTTGCTGCCGGCCTCGAGCTGCCGATGTGCGTCGGCAGCATGAAACAGTGGGAAGGTCCGGTGTACGACCGGCTTGACCTCCCCGGCCTCGATCAAGGGCCAGACGTGCTCGCGCACCGCAGCCACGATGGCGGCTTTCTCGGCCGCCGGCCGCCCCCGCAACGACGTTGCGATGACAGCGGCGCACTTGCGAAGCAGGGTGTTGATGTCGAGCTCGGCCTTGACCCCGCCCTGCAGCCCGATGATGACCAGTCGTCCATTGACCGCCAAGGCGCTGACGTTTCGGGCGAGATATTTGGCGCCGATATTGTCCAGGATCACGTCGGCACCGCGCCCTTGTGTCGCTTCGTCCAGAGCCTCGACGAAGTCCTGCTCGTGATAGTTGATCAGGATCTCGGCCCCGAGGTCGCGACAGGCTTCGAGCTTTTCGCCGGTTCCGGCCGTGACCGCAATGCGGGCCCCGATCGCACGCGCAAGCTGGATCGCCATCGTCCCGATCCCGCTGGAGCCGCCATGGATCAGGATGGTCTGACCTACCTGCAGGTTGGCGGTCATGAAGACGTTCGACCACACCGTGTTGACGACCTCGGGCAACGCTGCCGCTTCGACCAAGGAGACCCCGTCCGGTACTGGCAGCAGCTGCATCGCAGGGACTGCCACCTGCTCGGCATACCCGCCGCCGGAGAGCAGCGCGCACACTTGATCGCCGACCGCCCAGCCGGTCACGTCCTTTCCGAGGACGCTGATGGTGCCGCTGACCTCAAGGCCGGGGTATGGCGAAGCGCCGGGCGGTGGGGGGTAGAAACCTTGACGTTGCATCAGATCCGCGCGATTGACGCCGGCTGCCGCGACTTGCAGCAGCACCTCATCGGCGGCCAAGTCGGGCGTGGGCACCTCGGCGAGGACGAGCGTGTCGGCGTCTCCGGGCGTGGGAATCGTGATGGCTCTCATGTCCCGACGATATGTCAGGGCCGTCCTCGCACCCGACGGGTCAGGTCCGTCGCGGTCCGGATGACGTGTTCGACGATGGCCTGCCGTTGGTCCGCTGTCACCTCCTGCGCGGGATATGTCACGGCAATTCCGGCCACCGGATGCCCACTGGGGTCGAGCACCGGCGCAGCGACGGAGGCGAAGTCCGGCGTCACCGTCCCTTCCTCCAATGCGAAGCCATCGCGGCGAACCCGGGACAGCGCGGCCCGCAGGCCCGGGAGCGTCGTGGGACCCACGCCGTGTCGTTGGACGAATGCATCGCGCGACGGAAAGAGAGCCCGAACCTGTTGCGGCGGTAGGGACGCCAACATGGCCAAGCCGCTCGCGGTCAGCTGGGAGGGAAGGCGCACCCCCACGTCTGTGACCAGTGGTGGCCGGCCGGGTGCCCGCTCCTCGATGACATACAGGACGTCGCGGCCGTGTAGCACCGCGAGGTGGGCGTTGTGTCGGGTGGCGTCCACGAGGCGAACCAGCAGCTGCCGCGCTAGGCGCTGCAGCGGGGCCTGCCGGCCGTACGCGGAGCCCAGCTCGAAGGCAGCGACACCGAGACCGTAGCGCCGCTCGTCAGCCAGATGCACCACGAAACCCTGGTCGCAAAGAACGGTGAGCAGGTGATAAACGCTGGACCGGGGCAGGCCGAGGTCGCGGGCGATGGCAGAGGCAGGGACAGGTTCGGTATGGCGTGCCAGAAGTCGCAGGACTGCCAGGGCCTGGCGGGCGGCGGGGGCATTGGCCATTGACGAAGTGTCTCAGGTTATGTGTCTCGCAGACGAGACCTTCGGCAGGTCGAGATGAGCTGCATCGGGGTCTGGCTGAACGAACTCTTGCGGAGTACCTTCTCGATCAGGGCCCGACAGTTTTCGCTCACGCCCAGGAGATACCTCGATCGAGTCCAGTAGATAAGGAATCCGTGATGCAGAAGATCAGCCCATTCCTGTGGTTCGACGATCAAGCAGAAGAGGCTGCCAACTTCTACGTCTCCATATTCAGGAATTCCTGGATCTTGTCCGTCTCGCGATACGGCGATGGTGGGCCGCGGCTGCCAGGCACAGCCATGACGGTGACGTTTACCCTCGATGGGCTTGAGTTCCAGGCCCTCAATGGAGGTCCTGAGTTCGCGTTCAGCGAGGCGTTCTCACTCTTTGTCTCAGCCGTGACTCAGGACGAGATCGACCACCTGTGGGACAAGCTCACCAGCGGCGGCGGTGAGCCGGGGCAGTGTGGCTGGCTCAAGGACAAGTACGGCCTCTCATGGCAGATTGTCCCGCCCATCCTGGGTGAGCTCCTGGGTGACCCCGATCCCGACAAGTCAAGCAGGGTCATGCAGGCCATGTTGGGGATGAGCAAGATCGATATCGCTGCTCTGCATGCGGCACACGACGGGCAGTAGTCAGTGGCGCACCTGGCGGTGAAGCACATCTGGATCAGCTCACGGGCTGCGCCGCTAGCCAACGGTTATGCAGCTCCAGGACGAGGCTACCGGCAGCAACGCGCCGACTATGAGCACCAAGCCTGACCATCAGGGGATGCGATGGTTATCGTTGATGGCACCAAGGATTACCAAACGGCCCCCCGGATCCCTGAGCGTTCTGGCCCCAAGCGGGCTCGCGAGGTCGCTCCGCTGGTGCTTCTCCATCATGGAATGCGTACCAGAGATTGGCCCGAGTGTGTACGACGGTGGCGGCTTCAAGAAGGTACGCGACAAGCGCGTGGGGGACTCGCAGCGAGACAACGGCCACGTCGCCATCATGACCTGCAGGGACGCACCCCATGGCCTCCTTCGATGTCTCAGGTTTGAGACACTAACTGCGGGTCTGGGATGGCTGAGGGGTCTGCGGTGGGTTCAAATGAACTCATGACATCAGCCCACCTCACTACAGAACAGCCGGCCTCCGAGGTCGCGACGATCGCCGTCGGCATCGGTCCGCTGTCATTCCAGGACGTGGTGGCTGTTGCCCGCCGCGGCGTCCGAATCGAGATCCCCCCGGAATCGCTGGCCGAGATCCGCACCAGCCGCGCCATCATCGAAGCCCTGGCCGACGACGTTGAGCCGCACTATGGGGTCTCGACCGGCTTCGGTGCGCTGGCCACCAAGCACATAGCACCGGACCTGCGCGCCCAGCTGCAGCGCAGTCTGATCCGCAGTCACGCGGCCGGATCCGGTCCCGAGGTCGAGCGTGAGGTCATCCGTGCCCTCATGCTCCTGCGCCTGTCAACACTGGCCACCGGACGCACCGGCGTACGCGAGGAGACGGCCACGGCCTACGCGGCCATGTTGAACGCCGGAATCACCCCTGTGGTCCACGAGTACGGGAGCCTGGGATGCTCGGGCGACCTTGCGCCGTTGGCACACTGCGCGCTGGCACTCATGGGCGAGGGCCCGGTGCGCGACGCGACGGGCGAGCTGAGCTCCGCGGCCCAGGCTCTCACCGCGGCGGGTATCATCCCGATCGCGTTGCGTGAGAAGGAAGGACTGGCCCTCATCAACGGCACTGACGGCATGCTCGGCATGCTCGTTTTGGCCATCACCGACCTGCGTAACCTGCTCAAGGTCGCCGACCTCACCGCGGCGATGAGCGTAGAGGGACTGCTCGGCACCGATAACGTATTCGCCGCCGACCTCCAGGCGCTGCGTCCCCATCCCGGCCAGGCCGCATCAGCCGGCAACCTGCGAAGGATCCTGGCCGGAAGCCCGATCCGGGCCAGCCATGACAACGAAGGGTGCACGCGGGTGCAGGACGCCTACTCCCTGCGGTGTGCCCCCCAGGTGGCCGGCGCTGCACGCGACACCGTCGAGCACGCCGCTCTGGTCGCAGGCCGCGAGCTTGCCGCTGCCGTGGACAACCCCGTGATCACCCTTGATGGCCGGGTGGAGTCCAACGGCAACTTTCACGGTGCTCCGGTGGCCTACGTCCTCGACTTCCTGGCCATCGTGGCCGCTGATGTCGCGAGCATGTCCGAACGTCGCACGGACCGCTTCCTGGACGTCGCTCGCAGCAATGGCCTGAACGCCTTCCTTGCCGACGATCCCGGCGTCGACTCTGGACACATGATCGCCCAGTACACCGCCGCCGGGATCGTATCGGAGATGAAGCGGCTCGCAGCCCCGGCCAGCGTCGACTCAATCCCGAGCTCAGCGATGCAGGAGGACCACGTCTCTATGGGCTGGGCGGGTGCGCGCAAGCTGCGTCGGTCTGTGGACGGACTCACCCGGGTACTGGCGGTCGAGCTGCTGACTGCTGCACGTGGCATACAGCTTCGGGCCCCGCTGCAGCCGTCGGCCGCCACCGGCGCGGTGATCAACGCCCTTCGAGCGGTAACGGAAGGGCCGGGCGTCGACAGGTTCATGGCTCCCGAGATCGAGGCGACCGTTCAGCTCGTTGCCAGCGGCGACGTCTTGCGCGCCGTCGAGACCGTCACCGGCCCACTCAACTGACAACGCGCAGAGCACCTATTGAGAACAAACTGCACTCTCTACCAAGGAGATTCGTCATGGAAGGCGCCCGTCCCGTTCGCGCACCCCGCGGCACGACCCTGACCGCCAAGTCGTGGACCACAGAGGCCCCGCTGCGGATGCTCATGAACAACCTCGACCCCGAGAACGCCGAGCGCCCCGACGACCTGGTCGTCTATGGCGGCACGGGCAAGGCGGCCCGCGACTGGAAGTCCTTCGACGCGATGGTCCGCACCCTGACCACGCTCGAAAAGGACGAGACCATGCTGGTTCAGTCGGGTCGGCCCGTCGGCGTGATGCGCACCCATGAGTGGGCCCCGCGAGTGATCATCGCCAACAGCAACCTTGTCGGCGACTGGGCGACCTGGCCCGAGTTCCGCAGGCTTGAGCACCTGGGCCTGACGATGTACGGCCAGATGACAGCCGGCTCGTGGATCTACATCGGAACCCAGGGCATCCTTCAGGGCACCCATGAGACCTTCGCCGCAGTGGCCGACAAGCGCTTCAACGGCACCCTGGCCGGCACGTTGACTCTCACGGGTGGTGCCGGTGGCATGGGTGGTGCCCAGCCGCTGGCCGTGACCATGAACGAGGGCGTCTGCCTGCTCGTGGACGTCGACCTGACGCGACTTCAACGACGCGTGGAGCACCGGTATCTGGATGTGGTCGCGACGGACATCGACGACGCGATCGCCCAGTGCGCGGCGGCTAAGCGGGATCGCAGGGCCCTGTCCGTGGGACTGGTCGGCAACTGTGCCACCGTCGTCCCACAGCTCCTGCGCCGAGGCGTGGAGATCGACATCGTCACCGACCAGACGAGTGCGCACGACCCCCTGTCCTACCTGCCCGAAGGCGTCGAGCTGGCAGACTGGCACGACTACGCGGAGAACAAGCCCGAGGAGTTCACCGACCGGGCGCGGGCGTCGATGGCCAAGCATGTCCAGGCAATGGTCGAGTTTCAAGATGGTGGCGCCGAGGTCTTCGACTATGGCAACTCAATCCGCGAAGAGGCTCGACTGGGCGGTTATGACAGGGCTTTCGAGTTCCCGGGTTTCGTGCCGGCATACATCCGTCCGCTGTTCTGCGAGGGGAAGGGCCCCTTCCGCTGGGCTGCGCTCTCAGGCAACCCCCAGGACATCTACAAGACGGATAAAGCGATCATGGACCTTTTCCCGGACAATGACCGCCTTCAGAAGTGGATCCGGGCTGCCGGCGAGAAGGTCGCCTTCCAGGGCCTCCCAGCCCGAATCTGCTGGCTTGGCTACGGCGAACGTGACGTCGCCGGGCTGAAGTTCAACGAGATGGTCGCCTCGGGCGAGCTGGAGGCGCCGATCGTCATCGGACGTGACCACCTCGACGCCGGCTCAGTGGCCTCGCCCTATCGCGAGACCGAGTCCATGATTGACGGCTCGGACGCCATCGCGGACTGGCCACTGCTGAACGCATTGATCAACACCGCGTCAGGTGCCACCTGGGTCTCGATCCACCATGGTGGCGGCGTCGGCATCGGCCGCTCGATCCACGCCGGTCAGGTCTCCCTTGCCGATGGCACGGCACTGGCCGCCGAGAAGCTTGCCCGCGTTCTGACCAACGACCCCGGCATGGGAGTCATCCGCCACGTGGACGCGGGCTACGAGATTGCTGAACGGGTTGCGGCGCAGCGCGGTGTGAGGGTTCCGATGCGTGAGACCTGAGCAACAACGGTCCCTTAGGTTGTGCACATGACGTTCGACGCAATGACATTTGACGCAATGTGGTCGGCAATCGAACCCATCGGTCGCCAGGCGAGCACCGGGGGCTATCGACGTTATGCGTGGAGCCGCCAGGACGCGACCTTGCGTGAGTGGTTTGCCGGTGAGGCGTCCACGCGCGGGCTGGACCTGGTCGTTGACCGCGCCGGCAACCAGTGGGCCTGGTGGGGTGATCCTGATGCCGCTGTTGTCGCTGGCTGTCCCGGAGTGGTGATCGGCTCCCACCTGGACTCGGTCCCGGATGGCGGGGCCTTTGATGGTCCTTTGGGGGTGGTCTCGGCTCTGGCCGTCATCGACGCACTGAAGGCCAAGGGCTTCGTGCCATCACGTCCGATTGCCGTGGCGAACTTCGTCGACGAGGAGGGCGCGCGATTCGGCATCGCCTGCGCCGGGTCCCGTTTGATCACCGGAAAGCTCGACGCAGACAAGGCTCGAGGGCTCCGCGACTCGGGCGGTGTCACGATGGCCGAGGCGATGACAGCCGCCGGCCACCCGGTCGAACAGGTCGGCCAGGACGACGAGACGCTGCGGCGGATCGGGACGTTCGTCGAGCTACACATAGAACAGGGGCGCGCCCTGATCGATCTGGGTCGTCCCGTTGCCGTCGGTTCTTCCATCTGGCCCCACGGGCGCTGGCGTATCACCCTGGACGGTGAGGCCAACCATGCCGGCACAACCCGCCTGGAGGACCGGCACGACCCCATGCTCGAGCTTGCGGCAACGGTGCTGGCCGCTCGTGCGGCCGCCACTGAACTGAAGTGTGTCGCAACAGTGGGCAAGGTTGCGGTGGAACCCAATGGTGTTAACGCGATTCCTTCACGGGTCACCGCATGGTTGGATGCCCGAGGCCCGTTCGAGACAGGAGTCCGGGCAGTCGTGGAGGCCGTGGGAGCCCAATGCGGCGCTCTCCCGGTCGAGGAGTCGTGGACACCTGAGACGACCTTCGACGAGTCTTTGGCACAGCGGCTCTCGGCAGTGCTCGATGATGCGCCGATGCTGGCGACCGGAGCCGGTCACGATGCCGGGGTCCTGGCCACGGCCGGGCTGTCCGCCGCCATGTTGTTTGTCCGCAACCCCACCGGTATCTCGCACTCGCCGGCTGAGTTCGCCGAACGCGAGGACTGCCATCGCGGCGTCGAAGCCCTGAGCGCCGTGACCGAGGAGCTGGCCCGATGAGCAGGCGCGTGGTTAGTGCCCCGAACCCTCAGCGATGGTGGGCGGCATACGCACTGCTGCCCTCCGGACTCGGCCGCGACGTGACCTTCGAGGTCGCCAGCGGCCGGTTCACCAGGGTCACGCCGGGCACCTTGCCCGCTGATGCCAGGGTTCTGCAGGGAGTGGTCCTGCCAGGGTTCGCCAACGCCCACAGCCACGCCTTCCACCGCGCGCTGCGCGGGCGGACCCATGATGGCGGCGGCACCTTCTGGACCTGGCGCGAGCGGATGTATGCCGTTGCGGCGCAGCTGGACCCGGACTCCTACCTCGCGCTGGCCACCGCAACGTACGCCGAGATGGCGCTGGCTGGGATCACCGCCGTCGGGGAGTTCCATTACCTTCACCACGCTCCCGGCGGGGCGTTGTACGACGATCCCAACGCCATGGGCGAAGCCCTTCGTCAGGGCGCGGAAGACGCGGGGATCCGGCTGACGCTGCTCGACACCTGCTACGTGGCCGGCGGGTTGAACGCTGCAGGGCACAGTCCGCTGGAGGCGATGCAGCTGCGTTTTGGGGACAGAGACGTCGACCGTTGGGCACAACGTGTTGAGGGTCTGAAGGAGTCCGCTGGCATGCGGGTCGGTGTCGCCGTCCACTCCGTGCGTGCGGTTCCCCGAGATCAGCTCGGTGCCGTCGCGGCTGCCGCCGCCGGCCGGCCGCTGCACGTTCACCTTTCGGAGCAACAGGCCGAGAATCAGGCTTGCCAGTGGTTCTACGGTCTGTCACCCACCTCGCTGCTGGACGTTGAGGGGCTCCTCGGTCCCATGACCTCAGCAATTCATGCGACACACCTGAGCGATGACGACATCGACTTGCTGGGCCGCACCAGCACGACGGCCTGTTTTTGCCCCACGACCGAGCGGGACCTCGCAGACGGCATCGGACCGGCGCGCAGATTGTCGGACGCCGGCTCACCGCTGTCCCTAGGGTCCGACCAGCACGCGGTAACCGACCTGCTCGAGGAGGCGCGCACCCTGGAGATGCATGAGCGCCTGGACTCGTTGCAGCGTGGCCGTTTCCGACCCGATGAGCTGTTAGCGGCAGCCACCCGACACGAGAGCCTGGGTTGGGATGACGCCGGCCGCCTCGCCGTCGGTGCGCGTGCCGACCTGGTCGCCGTCCGACTCGACAGCCGCAGGACCGCCGGGAGTGCGCCGGAACAGATCATGCTGTCGGCCAGTGGTGCCGACGTCGAGACGGTGATCGTGGACGGCGCAGTCGTGGTCAGCGGCGGCCAACACGTGCTGGGCAACGTCGGGGCATTGCTGCAGCAGGCAATTCAGCCCCTGTGGGAGAGCTGATGACCTCGACGGTATTCACCGGCATCGCCGAGCTTGTCACAGGCGACGCGCTGCTGGACGGTGCCGACCACTCGGAGCACCTGGGCCTCCTGAGGGACGCCGCGATCGTCGTGCAGGACGGGTTCATATCCTGGGTGGGACAAGCTGCCGCGGCACCATCGGCGGATCAACGCCGGGAAGTGGGTGGGAAAGCGGTCGTCCCGGGCTTCGTGGACTCGCACTCGCACGTTGTCTTTGCCGGAGACCGCTCTGAGGAGTTCGCGGCCCGGATGACCGGTGTCCGGTACGACGGCGGCGGGATCGCCACGTCGGTCAACGCAACTCGCGCGGCCGGCGATGACCAGCTGTACGCCCTGGTCGGCGCCCGCGTCGCCGAGATGCGCAGCCAGGGGACAACCACCGTTGAGATCAAGAGCGGGTACGGACTCACCGTCCAGGATGAAGCCAGGTCGTTGCGCATCGCGGCCGAGTTCACTTCCGAGACAACGTTTCTCGGTGCGCACGTGGTGCCGCCGGAGTTCGCCGACCGGCGATCTGAGTATGTCGACCTGGTCACCGGTGAGATGCTGTCGGCCTGCGTCCCGTATGCGCGCTGGATCGATGTGTTCTGTGAGCCGCATAGTGCGCACGCCTTCACCGAGGACGAAGCGCGGTTCGTGTTGTCCGCGGGCCGGGACGCCGGACTCGGCCTGCGCGTTCATGGCAACCAGCTCGGCCACGGTCCGGGCGTGCGCCTCGCGGTCGAAATGGGAGCAGCTAGCGTCGACCACTGCACCTTCTTGACCGAGGAAGATGTCGAGCAACTTGCTGCGGCATCGCAGGCCACGGTCGCAACGCTCCTGCCCGGGGTGGAGTTCTCGACTCGCTCGCCATACCCGGACGCCCGGCGGCTGCTCGATGCGGGGGTGAGCATCGCCCTGGCCAGCGACTGTAACCCCGGCACCTGCTACTCATCCTCGATCCCGTTCGTGCTCGCCCTGGCGGTGCGTGAGATGAACCTGACACCAGCCGAGGCGCTGCTCGCCGCGACCGCCGGCGCGGCTAAGTCGCTGCGCCGTGACGACATCGGCGTGATTCGTGCAGGTAACCGCGCGGACCTTGCGGTGCTGGACGCGCCGTCATACCTGCACCTTTTTTATCGCGCCGGCGTGCCTATCGCCAGCGCACTCGAGGTGGGAGGCCGTCATGGGCGCTGATCGAACTTTTGACCATCTGGGGGTCGTGCGCTTCGCGGAGCTTGCTACCGTGCCCTGGCGCAACGGTGGCGGTGTCACCCGTGAGGTCGTGTCGGTGCTGGGGTCAGGGCCGCAGGGTTTCGACTGGCGGATCAGCATCGCGGACGTCAATGAACCCGGTCCCTTTTCGAGCTTCCCGGGTGTCGCTCGCATCATCACTGTGATCGAGGGGGAGGGGATGGATCTGGTCATCGACGGGGTCGAGCACCCGTTGGGTCTGTATGAGCCGCTCAGCTTTGACGGCGCCAGCCGCGCCTCGTGCAGCCGCCTTGCTGGACCGGTCCGCGATCTTAATGTGATGACGCGCAGCGACCGGCTCGCGGGCACCGTTGCCATCAGGGACCTTTCCCAGACCCGGCCGATCGCCGTGGACGGCAGCCAGGTCCTGGTACTCCTGACAGGATCGGCGGTCGTGGTCGGGGCCGACGGAAGCCGGGCCGAGCTGGCGGTGCTGGATGCCGTGTGTCCCAGTGGGGAGCATGTACGGCTGATCGAGGGATCGGGCCGGGCTGCGGTCGTCCGTATCGAAGACCACCGCCAGACTCGTTCCCGTAGATCCGATTCCCGGACCGCAGGAACCATAGCGACCAGGGTTCAGCTGACGGTCGACTGCGCAGATCCACAGGCCCTGGCGCAGTTCTGGCGGTCAGCTCTGCGCTACGTCTGGGAGCCACCACCGCCGGGCCATGCGACCTGGGAGTCGTGGTTGGTCGCGATGGGCGTGCCGCGCTCAGAGTGGAACGACGCTGCCTCGATATGCGATCCCGAGGGCTGGGGGCCGAAACTGTACTTCCAGAAGGTCCCAGAGCCCAAGACGGTCAAGAACCGGCTCCACCTTGACCTCGACATTGCGGTCCGCAGTGACCCCATCCCAGCGCGTACTGCCGACATCGAGGCCGAGGTCGTCCGACTGTCGGCTCTTGGCGCAGCGGTCATCGGGCGGGTCACCGATCATGACCATTTCCATGTCACGATGGGCGACCCTGAGGGCAACGAGTTCGACCTGCGCTGAGCCAGAGAACACAACACGGTGAGGTTCTCCGGATTGGTCAGAGCAGAGGATGCGGGTATTCAGCGGAGCGGCCGTGGAACGAGAGGATCTTGGGGTTCTGCACGACACCGTCGCGGATTTCGATGGCGTCATGGATGGTCCGATCCCGGTCCCATGCCGACGCGCCGTCCATCACGGTGCGCAGATAGGGGATCAGTGCCTCGCTGATGCCCCAGGTCGCACTGTTCCACAGGTAGGTCGGGCTGTGATCCACCCCGTAGTAGGCGACGCCGTCACCCACTGTGAACATCGGTTCCTCGAAGCTCGTGGGTCGCGCGAACGCGAACCCCATGGCTGCGTCGCAGGACACGTCGACGATCAGGCTGCCGGGAGGAAACTCCGCCAGCTCGTCGTCCGAGACGAACATCAGCGGCGCGTCGGTGTCTTGCAGAACGCAGTTGACCACGATGTCGTGCCGTGCCAGGAACGCGGCCGTGGACACCTGGCCTGTTTCCGTTTGGACCGTCGTGCGGCTGGGGTCGGTGTCGGTACGGTCCAGGTGGTCGAGCACAACGGAGGGGACTGGCGAGGCAACCGCTGTGGGGTCGCGCATGGTCAGCACAGTGACGTCATGGATACCCAACGCGTGCAGGGCTGTGATGGCACCTCGGGCCGTGTTCCCGAAGCCGATGACTACAGCCGTCAGATGTCGGCCGTAGTGACCGGTTGAGCCGACCAGCGTCAAGGCGTGCATCACCGAGCAGTAGCCCGCGAGCTCGTTGTTCATGTGGAAGACGTGGACGACGAAACCGCCCGACGGAGTCCAGTGATTCATCGCTTCCCACGCTATGAGCGTCAAGCGCTTGTCGATGCAGATCTGGGTCAGCCGGGAATCCTGGACGGCGTGCGGCCAACCCCAGAGCACCTGTCCGTCGCGAAGGCTGGCGACATCATCCAGAGTGGGTTTGGGCAGCAGCAGCACGTCGCTGTTCGCGATGATCTCCTCACGCGGACCAAGGCCCGCGACCTTGGTGGCCAGATGCTCGTCGGAGACGCCATAGCGTTCGCCGTAGCCTCGTTCGAGGATCATTCGCGCGCGCAGGTCGGCATCGATCCGGTCGAAATGTTGCGGATGAATTGGTTGCCTGAACTCGTTCTCCTTGCTCGAGGTGGCAAGCACTCCAAGACTGAGCTGGTCCATATGCATCCTGTCGGTTAGCAGCGCCACTACCCGGCTGGCCGCCATCCGCCGGGGGGATTCTCCCTGTGTAGCGTTGATTAAACCATCACGATGCCCGTGATCCTCGCCTCAGCCGCAGACCTGTCATAGGCGTTCACCGCCCCTGACCGGTGAATGCCTATGCGCAGACCTTCAGCCTGGTGGTGGACAAATGGTGTGATCGGGGCCAAAAGTCCCCTGTTGTGCCATGCCTTCGTACTCGGATGTCGCCGCAGAACACGGCCGGTCCAGATCTGCACAGTCTCCTGGTCTATAGCTCGGCCAGCAGCAGCGCGGGCTTCTCCACGCAGTCGGCCACGAATCGCAAGAACCCGCCGGCTGTTGCTCCATCGCACACCCGATGATCGAACGTCAGCCCCAGTTGGGCCACCT
>CABDZK010000167.1_pt1 | contig 15183 bp, 13 predicted proteins | sample 3132141 | NCBI WGS metagenome assembly CABDZK01 (sample SAMEA5534340, study PRJEB31848) | metagenome | biome: tundra; feature: field; material: soil | place: USA | collected 2013-05 | depth 0.45 m | reverse complement strand
TCCGGGCTATGTAAGGGTTTGTGGGCAGTGGAACAGCTCGTCGAGCAGGATGGCGAAGACACCCGCGATGCGGAACCTGCCTCAGTGCCAATCGGGGTTCGCCAGCTCGTGGGATGGACGACGCAGGAGGCGCGCGGCCAATGCCCTAGACGTTAGCCGGTTCAAGCGACGTCGGCTGGTAATGAACGCGTCCACATCGGCTTCCCGGTCCTCCTCAGATCCTCGTCCGACAGTTACTCACCCGGGCACGTAGGTCGCCCGCGCTGTGCGAGACCGCGGTTGAGGATGCACAGCGTGGGTCTGTATGCAGTTCCGGGATAGCCCGCTTTCTGTACGAGAGGTCCGCGCATCGATCAAGGAGGGTGCGTGCTCGGTTGTCTAGGCGTCGAGGTCGCGGACCTGACCTCGGCCGGACTTGGTCGAGCCGCGCTGCTTCTTGGCTTCAAGCCGGCGCCGTTGTGAGCCTCTGGTTGGCAGGGTGGCCCGGCGGGGCGGGGGAGGTGGCAGCAGCGCCTGTCTCAGCGCCTCGGCCAGCCGGTTGCGTGCGGAGATCCGGTTCTGTCGCTGGGACCGGTGCTCCGAGGCCACGATAATGAGCTCCCCGGACACCAGATGGTCTTGCAACGCCGACTCCACCCGCAGACGTTGAGCCTGGGCGAGTCTGGCCAATGCAGGTGAGCCGAGGACCCGCCAGCGCAGCTCGACCCGGCTGTCGGTGGTGTTGACGCCCTGACCGCCGGGCCCGGACGAGCGTGAGAACCGTTCGAGCAGCTCCGCGGCCGGGACAACGAACCCTGAGCGAAACCCCGGGCCGGGCGCGAGAACGAGATCGCCGCCTGGTCCATAGCTGTTCGTTGCCATTCGTCAACTTTATGGTGCGGCCGGTGAGATTCGAACTCACACTGTCAGGTACCTAAAACCTGTGCCTCCTGCCAATTGGGCTACGGCCGCTCAACCGCAATCATATGGTCGAAGTGTGGTCGGTTGGTTCCCGCCTCAGTTGAGTCCAAGAGCCTTGCTCAGCGAGGCGACGTGACCGGTGGCCTTGACGTTGTACTTTGGCAGGGCGACGTTGCCATCGGGGCCGATGACGATGGTCGAACGGATCACGCCAGTGACCTTCTTGCCGTAGAGAGTTTTCTCGCCGTATGCCCCGTAGGCATCCATGACGGCCCGGTCGGTGTCCGAGAGCAGGGGATAGGTCAAGGACTCCTTCTGCACGAACTTCGCCAACTTCTCCGGTTTGTCGGGGCTGATGCCGACCACGTCATACCCGGCCTGCTGTAACCGGACCAGCGAGTCGCGGAAGTCACAAGCCTCCTTGGTGCATCCGGGGGTCATCGCGGCCGGGTAGAAGAAGATGATCAGGTTGCGGCCAGCGAAGTCGCCTAGTGACACCGACCTGCCGGCGTGGTCAGTGAGAGTGAACGGCGGGGCGGTCTGACCAGTTTCGAGGCGGGTCATAAAGGGCCTTCCAGTGGGGGCGACGGGCTTGCTCGCCCAGATGTGTGATGCCAGTCTGCGTTATGGTCCCTGTAGAGACCTCAGAGCACAAGGAGTCAGCGCCATGGCCGAGCAGACCAGCCCCTCCCCGGACCAGACCACCCTTTCGCCGGACGCGATCGAGGCCGAGATCGCAGTGACACGCGCCCATCTGGCCGGCACCATCGATGAGCTGGCGGTCCGGAGCCAGCCCCGAGAGATCGTGCGGAGACAGAAAGAGTCGATGAAGGCCAAGTTCGTCGATGCCACCCATACCCCCGAGGGCCACCTTCGGGTCGAGCGTATCGGCGCGATGGCGGCGGCAGGCTCGGCCGTGCTGCTGGTCCTGGCCATCCTGCACCGTCGCCATCACCGTGGCTGAGGGCACAACCGGGGGAAGCCCCCACCGGCTGCCCATTCAGATGTTGCATGACCGCGTGCTCGCCTCCACCGAAGGTGAGGTCGGCGAACGTCAGACCGGTGGGGGTCTGGTGATTCCTGCGACAGCCAGCATGGGCAAGCGCCTGGCCTGGGCTGCCGTGGTGGCGATCGGTCGCAATGTGCGACAGATCGAGATCGGCGACCGGGTTCTCTTCGACCCCGAGGACCGGGCCGAGGTCGAGCTGCAGAGCAAAACCTATGTCCTGCTTCGAGAGCGTGACATCCACGCGGTCGCCGCGCCGCGGGTCAAGGTCGAACGGACCGGGCTCTACCTCTGAGCCGGCTGGCTATGGGACCTGGGCCCTGGCCTTGACGAAGGCATTGACACAGCGGCGTACGTCTTCCTCGCTGTGCGCCGCGGACAACTGCACCCGGATGCGCGCCTTGCCCTGTGGCACCACGGGATACGTGAAGGCTATGACGTAGATGCCATCCTCCAGCATGGCGTTGGCGACGGCGGTGGCTTTGCGCGCGCCGTCCTGGCCGGGGAACATCACGGGCGTGATGGGGTGGGTTCCCGGTAGCAGGTCGAAGCCGGCTTCGGTCATCAACGCCCGGAACAGGGTCGTGTTGCGGATCAATGCCTCACGTCCGTCGCTCGATTTCGCGGCCAGGTCGAGCGCAGCCATGGAGCCGGCAACCACACTCGGGGCTACTGCGTTGGAGAACAGGTAGGGCCGGGAGCGTTGGCGCAGCAGGTCGACGATCTCCTGGTGCGCGGAGACGTAACCGCCCGACGCGCCCCCAAGGGCCTTGCCCAGCGTGCCGGTCAGGATGTCGACCCGGCTGATGACGTCGTAGAGCTCAGGAGTCCCGCGGCCGCCGTTGCCAACAAACCCCACCGCATGGGAGTCGTCCACCATGACCAGCGCGTCATATTGATCGGCGAGATCACAGATCTGGTCCAGCGGCGCAAACGACCCGTCCATGGAGAACACGCCGTCGGTGACGATAACCCGTCGACGAGCACCAGCCGCCAAGATCAGCTGGGACTTCAGATCGGCCATGTCTGCGTTCTTGTAGCGCAGCCGCTGGGCCTTGCACAGGCGGATTCCATCGATGAGCGAGGCGTGGTTGAGCTCGTCGGAGATGATCGCGTCCTGCTCGCCGAACAGTGTCTCGAAGATGCCACCGTTGGCGTCAAAACATGAGGAGTACAGGATCGTTGCCTCGGTGCCCAGGAACGTCGAGAGCTTTGCCTCTAGGTCGGCGTGCAACGTCTGCGTCCCGCAGATGAAGCGGACACTGGCCATGCCAAAACCCCACTCACGCAATGCTTGTGAGGCAGCGGCAATGACGGTTGGGTGGTTGGCCAGGCCAAGGTAGTTGTTGGCACAGAAGTTCACTGCAGAGACCTTGGCTGTCGTGATGTGAGCCGACTGCGGGGACGTGAGCTTCCGCTCGTTCTTGTACAGGCCCGCCGACCTGATCTCCTCAAGGGTGGCGGCCAGCTGTTCCTTGAATTCTCCGTACATCAGGGTCTCTCTTCGTGAGTCGTGCTCGTGAGTAGTGAGTCGTGGCGAGCGTCGAACGTGCCTCTGGTTCAGCTCCAGTCCAGGACGACCTTGCCGCACTGGCCGGATCGGGCAGCGGCAAAGGCTTCTTGCCACTGCTCGGCCGGGAAGCGGTGGGTGATTACCGAGCGCACGGCCTCGCGCAGCACTGGCGAGGTCGCCAGCATGGCGCTCATGGCGTACCAGGTGTCGTACATCTCACGGCCGTAGATGCCCTTGATCGTAATCATGTGGGTGATGACCTTGCCCCAGTCGATAGAGAACTTGTCCTTGGGCAGTCCGAGCATTGCCACCCGTGCACCGTGGTTGAGGTTGTTGATCATCTCCTCCATGGCCAGCGGACTGCCAGACATCTCCAGCCCGATGTCGAAACCCTCCCGCATGCCCAACTCGCGCTGGGCCTTGGCCAACGTGGTGCGCGAGACGTTGACGGTCAGGTCCGCGCCTGCCGACTTGGCCAGTTCGAGCCGGTAGTCCGAGACGTCGGTGACCACCACATACCGTGCTCCCACATGTCGCGCGATGGCGGCCGCCATGATTCCGATGGGGCCCGCCCCGGTGACCACGACGTCCTCACCTGCCAGCGGGAAGGACAACGTCGTATGGACCGCGTTGCCCATGGGGTCGAACACTGCGCCCAGATCCGGGTCCATGTCGTCGGGCTGCACCCAGACGTTGCCAGCCGGAATGACCACATAGTCCGCGAACGCCCCGTCGCGATTGACCCCCACGCTCGAGGTCCGGATGCACACGTGACGGCGCCCGGCCCGACAGTTGCGGCATGTCCCACAGACAACGTGTCCTTCGCCCGAGGCCTTCTGGCCGACCTGCACCGAGGTGACTTCCTGGCCGATTTCGACGACCTCACCGAAGAACTCATGACCGATCACCAAGGGCGGCTTGACTACAGATGCGGCCCAGTCGTCCCACTGCTCGAGGTGCAGGTCGGTGCCACACAGTCCGGCCCGCTGGACGCGGATCTTGACGTCATCGGGGCCCACGGCGGGTTCGGGACGCTCCATCAGCTCGAGTCCGGGACCTGCGGTGGGCTTCACCAGTGCTCTCATGTATCGATCATTCCAGAGGCCTGATAAAGGGGTGCTACCGCTCTGGATTGAGGTCAGTTTTGGGGCTTGCCGCCTCCAGCGTTGCGCTGAGCCGTGAGGCCCCTCATGATGTCGGTGCAGTGATGGCGTGACGACGTTCCCGATCTCGGGTGGTGGAGGTAAGCATGAGAGGGGTTGCTACCGAGTACCTCACCGGTCCGGTTCATTGCTGTTTACCGGCGACGTGGCGAGAAAGGTTCGTACTCTCAAGAAGCGGCCCGGCGGGGACCTCTTGCTCTCCGGAAGCGCCCAGCTCTTCAACGCACTCAGTTAAGAGGACGTCATCGACCTTTACCGGCTTGCGGTGCACCCGCTTATTCTCGGCAAGGGCTGGCGATCGTTCGCTGAGGGCTCCGAGGAGAAGGCCTTCGCGCTGACTCACAAGCAGACTTTCAGCTCCGGCATCGTCATTCTCGAGTACGAGCCGGCCGGCCGTAGACCTACAGCCGCTACAAGTCTCGCGGCGGCAGGCTGACGCCGAAGCCCGAGATCGCCAGACGCAACAGAACCTGTCCAGGCAGGAGCAGGTCAGCGACCTTCGCCGCGCTGACCACCTCGAGCTCCGCGATCCGGACGGCATACTCAGCTGGTCCTGCGACCCGCGACTGGTGGAGCTCCAGGGTGTTGTGCCAGACCTTCTGGCTGGCCTCGCGCAGGAGTCTTTTTGAGCCCAGCCGGTTCAGCGGCGTGAGTAGTCGGTCCAGCATGGTTGCGCCATCGGTTGCCATCAGTTCGTCCTCCTCGGCTGCCACCCGTGATGCCAGGACCGTGTCGATGCGCTCGCTGTCACGGCGGCGTCGGTCGATCAACAGGCGATCGGCGAAGTCGTCGTCGCTGATGACGGCCAACAGGGCTTGGGGCAGGTCGTAGTTGATATGGGCGTTGATGCCGAGCAGGACCTGACGCAGTGGCGGCAGGGCGGGCGATGCGGCGAACACGAGTCGCCATGGAGGGGGAACCCCGTCGCCGCCGGCGAGCTCGGCGTCCAGTGCGGTCAGGTAAAGGTTGGCGAAGGCGACGTCCCATCGCTGCACCCATTCGGCATCCTCGAAGGGGGCTCTGTGGACTGCATCTGCGACCGCCCGCGTGGTGCGTTGGTAGGTCGACAGAAACACGCGCTGGTGGCTGAGTCGTGCCGGGAGTCGATCCAGGCGTTGCTGCATACCAGCCGCCAGCACTTCGATGGGCGACTCCGGCAACCCGGACCCACCCTTGCTGGGCATTGCCATTGTCGCTCCTTCGGGCTGAGGTGACAGCAGCGATTCTCGTCTGTTCTGGACGTGTCCGGAAGGCCAAGAATAGGGAGAAAACGCCTCACGCGGATCCGGCCGCGCCAGCTCAGCGGCTGACAGGGTGAAAACAAGGTAATTGGTGGTAAATCGGAGATGATTTGACATTCATTCATCTCTTTCGCTTGGCCAGATGCAGGAGAAAAAGAAAAGAGGAGATGGGCCAGATTACGACCGCCCTGGAACATTCTCCATTTACGCGACGCGACCAGAAAGAGCCGTCCGACCGGCGCGGCCTGATCCGTGATCGAGGTGAGCCGGCGACGAGCTTGTCGGCGCGTCCTGCTCCGGCTACTTCACGAAACCCGAGCGGTCACAAGATCTACCAGCGGCTGTTCGCCGAGGGATGGTCGCCGACTACGCCATGCCCTGTGCCACCGCCACGCGTGCCAGACGCTCACCGGAGTCCGCTGAGTCGATTCGATCTGCCACGGATTTGCCCGAAAACGGTAGATACCGTCAGATTTCACGACCACCAAGGTAAAGAAATGTTCAGTCTCGGGGTAGGTGTTTGCTAGGTTTTCAGTTGCTGCTAGAGTTAAAGAGAATGTGAGAATGTCCGGGGGGGGGCTGTTAGAAGGGGAAGATGATGCTAGGGCAGACGGCGAGGTTCGAGGCTCGGCCAGGGGCGGTGCCCGCCCACGGCCGGTGCACGACATGATCGCCGACCAGAAGGCTGACATGAGTCACGGCCGGATGGACGAGCTGGCTGCCATCGTCGAGCATTCAGATGATGCCATCATGGGTAAGACGTTAGACGGAATCATCACCAGCTGGAATCCGGCTGCCGAGAGGATGTATGGCTACTCGGCCGAGGAGATCATCGGTAAGTCGGTCCACATCATGAGCCCTGAGGGTCGAGCTGGCGAGATGATCGCGATCTTGGCCAAGGTCAGGGCGGGCCAGCATCTCGATCGCTTCGAGACCGTGCGCGTCCGCAAGGGCGGAACTCCGATTACCGTCTCCCTCAGCGTCTCACCGATCTGTGACGCTTACGGGTCGATCGTTGGAGCATCCTCGATCGCCCGTGACGTCACCAGTCAGAGGCAGGCGTTCAACGCCGCCCGGTCCATGATCGAGGCGAGCCTGGACTCGTTGGTCGCGATCAGCCCCGAGGGCAAGATCACCGACGCCAACCAGGCCACGGTCAAGGTCACTGGTGTTGCCCGCGATGAGCTCATAGGGACGTCCTTCTCCGACTACTTCACCGATCCCGACAAGGCCAACAGGATCTATGGGCTGGTGTTCGAGCAGGGTATGGCCGTGGACTACCCGCTGACGATGCGCCGCCGAGACGGGACCCTCACTGAGGTTCTGTACAACGCCTCGGTCTACCGCGACGACAGCGGCACCGTGCTCGGCGTCTTTGCCGCTGCGCGTGACGTGACAAAAATGGCCCGCGCCCGAAAGGAGATTGCGGAGCAGCAAGCCTGGGAGCTTGAACGGCTGGCTGAGCTCGAGCGTTTCCAGCGACTGATCGTCGGGCGTGAGCTCAAGATGATCGAGCTGAAGCAGGAGATCGAGGACCTCAGAAGGCGCCTCCAAAGTGGCGAAGGCGAATAAACAATGCATGATCTCCGGTTCGGCATCCCGGCATCCCTGAGTCTGGGACTGCGCGATCGTGCCTACCAAGACCCACGAGATCGCAAGGCGAACGCTCACAGAACAACCGACCGCTGTGTGCATGAGCACCCGGCGGGTTGCTGACAGCGGACCATTGTTGGCCAGTGCCTCCCAACCGGTGGCGGGGCTGCTCGGTACCCAAGGTGCGGGGTCGGCTGGTCTGCCGTTTGGGCGGTCCCCACCCTTGGTGACGAGGGTCCAGAACGAGGCTGGCTTCTCCTCGACGCGGCCGATCGGCGCACCGAGATCTACGCCCTTACCTATAGCAATGACCTGCGATTCGCGAGGCCACTCAACTCTTGCAGGGTGATCCAGTCGCAACCGACCCGAGCCGGGTGTCGGCCTTACAGATCTGCAACAGCCGGGATGATCCGCTCTGCCATCAGTTCAAGGGGCCGCAGCGAACCGGCGTCGACGAGCATCCCGTGCGCGACCTGGATACCCATCTCCGCGAGCTCGTGCAAGTGCTCGATCGTTTCCTCGACCCGCTCACCGTGCTCGCCTAGGTCGAACCGCGTCTGAACAGTCTTTTCGATCTCGGAGTAGTCCCGACCCTCCCGGCTGCAGTGCTCCCGAAGCACGTCGAGCTTGTGGGCCAGCTCAGGGCTGTCGAAGATGTTGCACGCATCGGCATAGCGGGCCACCAAACGCAGCGTCTTACGTTCGCCTGCACCGCCGATCAAGATCGGTGGATGGGGCCGGGTCAGCGACTGAGGTGAGTTGAGCGTGCGCGCCAGGTGGTAGTGCTTGCCTTCATAGGGCCCGTCGTCCTCGCTCCACATCTGCAGACAGATCTCCAGGGCTTCCTCAAGGCGCTCGAACCGCTCGACCGTAGACGGGAAGAACAGGCCCAGTCCCCGCGCCTCGTCCTCGTTCCAGGCCGCGCCGATGCCAAACATTGCCCGGCCACCCGAGAGCACGTCCAGCGCTGTCACCGACTTGGCCAGCAGCCCGGGATCACGGTAGACGACGGCGGTCACAACGGTGAGTAGCTTGACCCGCTCGGTCTTGCCGGCCAGATACCCGAGCGTGGTGTAGGCCTCCAGCATCTCGTGCTCTGGCGGTCCGAGGGGGCCGATCTGCCACACGTGATCCATCACGCTGATCCGGTCAAAGCCGGCTTGCTCGCCGAGGAGGGCTACCTCCGCCAGCCGCTCACGCAGGTCGGATGGACCACCCGTCCAAGTGAAATCCGGGATATGCAGGCCTAGTCTCATGGGCACTCCTCGACAATGAACTTCATGAGTGGGACCGATTGTCTTCTCTGTCTGTCGGACATGATACGAAAACGGTCCTGAAGATGGCGGCCTTGCGACGTCAATGTTCGGGAGAAGTCCAGGCTTTGCGGACCTTGTGGCATAACCGGTCCGCTCTCCTCCTCTGTTCGGGTACCTCTGCGTCCCCTGTTCGGCCCACATATCGGCGAAGCGCCGGATCTCAACGTGCCAGGTACCTAGCGTGAATTTGGGACGAGATACCACCCCCGAAGCCCTGCCCGAGGACGGGGGAAGCGGTGATAGTCGCGGCCCGGCCCATCGAGGGCCTTATGAGTCCTTGCCAGCCAGGCAAGGCGGTCTGCGCGGTCGCCGAATCCCGTCACCCGCGCGGATGGCATGGCACGCTTGCCGAAGGTGACGGGTAACGGAAGACCCAAGTACGGCGGGACGCCATAGACGTCCCTTGGGGTGAAGCCGCCAAGCGCGGCCGGGCACTTTCGACCCGAACCCGACAGGTCATCTTTCGCAGGCGGCTCGAAAGATTGGCGTGAACCATGTCCACCTCCACCCTTAGCTCAGCGTTGCCCCGGCGCCTTGTCTCCGTGCTGATCGCGGCTCTGTTCGGCCTCACCCTGGCTCTGAACCCGGTGTCCACCCCAAATGCCAACGCGGCGGTGTCCTACAGCGTCGGGGTCAGTGCCCTGCGCGAAGCCGCCAGCAAGGTGGGTGTCTCCTACAAAAACGGCGGAGCGAGCTCCCAGACCGGGTTCGACTGCTCCGGCCTGACCCAGTACTCCTATGCCCGGGTCGGCAGGAAGTTGCCCCGCACTGCCCAACAGCAGTACAACGCCACGATCCGGATCCCCTGGAGCGCCCGGCGTCTGGGCGACCTCGTCTTCTTCTACTCCGGCCACTCGATCTACCACGTGGGGGTCTATGCGGGGAGTTGGTACATGATCGCCGCCCCGCATACTGGCGCGCGGGTCCTGAAGGAACGGATCTGGAGCACGCAAATCGTGTTTGGCCGCGTCCGCTAACACGCCCGCCCATCGGCTGGCGGACCTGTTGATCCAGCACCCTGTGATCGACATGCCGCTGGTGGCAAGAGAGTTGTCCTTCGCGACCAAGTAACGCTCAGCTCGCGATGTATCGACTCGTCGGCGACGGAGTGTTGCGGTTGATCGGCGGGGGAGCGCGTGACCGGGTGTGGGAGGCGCCAGAGGTGATCTCGGCGTTGGACGGATTCGCGAAACGCGCCAAACGCCGTTCGGCTTGAACCGTTGTGCCGCTCAGGTCTGTGGTCAACAGTAAATGTGTGTGGCGGCCCTCTGGAAGGAGGACCGCCACACTGCAGGTCTGCGACCTGCACGTTGGTGCGCCGTCAGGGACTTGAACCCCGAACCCGCTGATTCGGACTACTCAGTTGTCGACAGCTGTCGATAGTTGTGGAAACCATTGCGCTACAACGCGATCTGCGATTTCTCACCATTGGGAACTCGTTGCTGGTTGTGGCTAGCTGTGGTCAAAAGATGTGGCGAAAAGTGTGTGTGATGGCGACCAGGAACCTGACAGTGACGGGGTATCTGGGCGCCGCGGGGCTGGGAATAGCCCACCGTCATTGGGGGTGACCTGCTCTGAACTCCACTGCGGAGTGGGCTGGACCATGCGGGTTCTAGAACCGTCATGTGTGCTCACGAAATGCGCAAGGCAGCAAACCAACGAGCCCGGCCTGCGTTTGGAGGAGTGGCACCTCGGTCTAACGGTCAGACTCGCCCGTAGAACGGGTCAGATACGGACAAATCGTCCGCGAAGCCTCCACGTTTCGACTTACGTTGCATTACGTGTGCGGTGGGTGTCGGAGCTGCTTTCGTGAAAGGCGCGGGCCGGGACATGGGATTGCTCAGAGGCAGCGACGGCCAGGTCGAGCCCACCCATGCACCCACACTCACACCTGCACCCGCACCGACGAGCACGCTGTCCGGCGCGGCTCGCTGGAAAGCGACTCCCGTCAAGCTGCGCCGCCCCTACGTCTCGGTCGCAGCCAAGTTCACGATGGCCATGACCTTCACGCTCGGATGGGTGGCGCTGTCGGTATGGATCTCGAGTGCCTGGGTGGACGAGCTCGACGCGCTGACGGGCCCGGTCCTCGCCTGGACAATCGTTGTCCTCGTCGCATATCTGCCAGGAGCCATCGTCGCGTTCCTGGCGGTTTCCCTGGTCCTGGACCGACAGCCGCCGCTGCACATGGAGTCTCCGATGACGCCGCTGACCGTCATCATCGCGGCACGGAACGAGGAACGGGGCATCGGCGAGACCATCGCGGCGATCAGTCGCACGGACTACGCGGGCCCGGTCACGATAATCCTGGCTGACAACGGGTCAACGCACGGCACCCGCGACGCTGCCCGAAAGACTGCCGCCGATCTCGACGTCTCCCTCCAGATCATCTCGGAGCTGACCCCGGGCAAGTCGAACGCGCTGAATACGGCGCTCGAGCATGTCGAGACGCCATATGTGGTCACCGTGGACGCGGACACCATCTTGCACCTGGAGTCGCTGCGGCGGCTGGTCTCACGCCTGGAGTCTGCGCCCTCGGATACCGCGGCCGTCGCCGGAACCGTGCTGGTGGGCAACTCCCGGGTGAACCTGCTCACCAAGATGCAGGAGTGGGACTACTACCTCGGCATCGCGGCGGTGAAGCGGATGCAGGGTCTGTACCAGGCGACGCTGGTGGCCCAGGGAGCCTTCTCTCTCTATCTGACCGCTGAGGTCCGGCGGGTCGGCGGGTGGCCGGACGCGATCGGCGAGGACATCGTGGTGACCTGGCGACTACTGGAGAACGGTGACCGCGTTCTGTTCGAACCGACCGCCGTCGCCTTCACGGACGCCCCGGTCAGGCTGCGCCATTTCATGCGGCAGCGGGCACGGTGGGCACGCGGGATGCTGGAGGGGATCGCCGCGGTTCCGCCCCGGCGCCAGACCCGGCCACTGACCCGGTTCATCGCCGGCATCGACCTGCTCATCCCGCTGCTCGACGTGGGCTACGCGCTGATCTGGCTGCCCGGGGTGGTCCTGTTCTTCCTCGGGTACCCGGTGATCGTCTCGGTATGGACGCTCGCCGTCCTGCCGATCACCCTCTTGGTATACGGCGGGCTGCGGACCTATCAGTCCCGGCACGTCTTCGGTTCTTTGAACCTGGTCGTGCGCCGGAACCGGTTCGGTTACGTCGCCTTCCTGCTCGGATACCAGGTCCTGTGCTCGCCGGCATCCTTTGCCGGATACGCACAACACCTCGTGGGGGCGCGACGGCGATGGAGCTAAACACGATGATGCCGCCGTGGTAGGGCTGGCGGGCACGACACTGGTCCGGGTCGGCGAGTTCGGGCCGTTCGACACACTCGCCGATGCCGCGCACCAGCTGTACATGGACGGGTTCTCAGAGCAAGCAGTGCTCGCGTGCCGTGAGTGGGCGCTGGTCACCAAAGGGGCGGGTGACAGGATCACGACCCAGTTCCTGCACTACATCGAGGGCATCGCCCTTCAGGAGGTTGGCCGGCACCACGAGGCGGTGACCGTGGCCCTGGATCTGCTCATCGAGCTGGAGCACGAGCCCGATCCGCTGTGGCGGGCCAAGGCGCTGGCGCTCCTGGCCGAGTCGTCCACCCAGGTCGGGGAGATGAGCCGAGCCATGAACGCGCTGGGCGAGGGCAGCTGGCTTGTCGCGAACGCGAGCCCCGACAGCTACAGCCATCTCTCCGCAAGCATGGCGGTCGCCCTGGCCCTGCGCTCGGTATACCTCTTTGAACAGGCGGACGACCTTATGGCCGGCATCAGGCTCAGTAATGACCACTACGTCGACCTCCTGGTGGTGCAGGAGCGGGCGCTGCTGAGCACCTTCTGGGGAACGACGCTGGTTCTCGTCGGCGAGATCGAGGCCGCCGTGCCGCATTTCATCACGTCCGCCGAACAGGCGCTTCGGATGGGCCGGATCGCGGTGGCTGCGGGCAACGGCGATATGGCGGCCCGTGCCGAGGTCATCGAGGCGTATGCGCTGAGCCGGCTCGGGTATGTGGAGCTGGCGGCCTCACGGGTCAACGCCGTAGCCCGGCCACTCCTGCTGCGTGACGAGCTCATCGAGGCTCACCTTGCCAGCCTTGTCTTGGGCGAGGCGGCGACGAAAGCCGGCGACTACGAAGGGGCGCGCCGGCATCTGCTTGCAGCATGGAGTAACGCCGATCGCGCGAACCGTGACATCTGGTCGGCCGCAGCGGGCGAAGCGTTGGCTGACCTGGAGGTCGCGGAGCATGGGCGGCACCCGGGGATCGCCATTTGGAAGCGGATGGCCCGGGAGGTCCTCCGTCGGCTGTGGGACGAACGCGATGGCCGATTCACAGCGCTGCAGACGCTCAACGAGGTGCGCACGCTGACAAGCGAGACAAACCGGATGGGTCAGGTGGTGCTGCTCGACCCCCTCACCGGGCTCGGTAACCGCCAGATGATGGCCAGCACCCTTGACCGGGCTGGGGAGGACCTCGCTGCGGTGTTCGTCGACATCGACCAGTTCAAGCAGGTCAACGACGACTACTCGCACGCCGTCGGCGACGACGTTCTGCGCCGTATCGCCGTAATCCTGCGCAAACACTGTCGCTCCGGCGACGTACCGGTGCGCTATGGCGGGGACGAGTTCGTCGTTCTCGTCTTCGGGGGGAGCGAGGCGGCCAAGGAGGTCGCGGAGCGGTTCCAGGGCGCCGTACGCGCCGCCTCGTGGGGCCGGGTCGCCCCTGGCCTGGAGGTCACAGTCTCGGTCGGAGTGGGCCGCCCCCTCCCCGCGCAGGGGGCGATAGCCGCTGCCGACGCCGCACTGCACGCGGCGAAGCGCGCCGGTCGCGACCGCATCGTGACAGTGTGACGCCTTAACGCCCGCCAGGAAGTTTGCTGTGACGGTCTCGCAGGGAGTGGCAGGATGATTTGCGTCGTTCCTGCGGTCCCGTTCCGACTGCCGGCATCAGCCAGCCTTTCTTGAAGGAGTCTTCATGATGCGGCGTCTCTTCATGGGATTTGCCCTCCTCGCGAGCCTGTCTGTCGCAGCGCCGGCGGAGGCAATCACCAATGGCGGTCCCGATGGCAACCAGCACCCAAACGTGGGAGGGCTTGTTGCACCTACGCCCTTTCCCGACGGCACGTCTATCTACTGCTCAGGCACGCTGATCAGCCCCACGGTCTTCCTCACCGCGGCTCACTGTGCCGAGGGCGGCAGTGGCGAGGTCCGCGTGACATTCTCCACGGCCTACAAGGATGGGGACCGGACGTACGCAGGTACGTTCCACGGCGACCTTCTCTTTAACCAGGCTCAGAGCGACCCCCACGACATTGCCGTGGTTGTCTTCGGCCATCCTGTGGTGGGCATCACCCCTGCCACGCTGCCGACTGCCGGCTCGCTGTCAAAACTTCCCAACACGCAGACGTTCACCCCGGTCGGCTACGGGGCGTTCCAGGTCAACAACGGGCCGGGCGGGCACCAGTTCCTCTTCAACGACGTGCGTATGGTCGCGACGGGCACGCTCAACGCGACGAACCCGGCATGGCTCCGAATCTCGATGAACCCGGCTACCGGTAACGGAGGTACCTGTAATGGGGACTCAGGTGGTCCGAACTTCCTGGGCGCCTCGGCGACGGTGGCTGGCATCACGATCACGGGAGACATCGTCTGTCGTGCGACCAACGTCGATTACCGCCTCGACACGGCGTCGGCCCGGTCGTTCCTGTCACAATACGTGACGCTGCCCTGAGCCCGGCCACCTTCTGGGGGTGTGCCGGCCGGCCGTCACGCGGCAGGCATGCATCGCCGCGGGGAGCACCACCTTGATGACAATGGACTCCAAGCAGCCACCGACGCGAATGTTTCGGGCGATCAGAAATAACAGGTCACTTTGGCGCCCCGGAGCGTGTTTTGCCAGTGCCATGCGAAGTAGCGGGGACGTTCCGCCATGACGGGCGCCGCGCCCGCCCGCCGGATCAGTCGGGGCGCGCCGGCGCCAGACGACCCTGCACGGGTGTCAGAAGACAGAGGAGAGACGCCCGAGGGAAGACGATGGCTGGTCGAGCGGCCGCCAAGTTCTGACGCCTGGGTGCTGTACCAGAACATGATGCGGATCTGGCGCAATCTCTTCGTGGTCGCCTCGGTCCTAGCGTTTTGCGGGACTGCGCTGGTCGCGTTCGCGGCCCTTCGCGTCAACTACATAGTCGTCCTCATTGTGGGCATGCTGGCGAGCCTCCTACTGGCCTGGTGGTGGTGGCACTCCCGTCCTCTTCTCGGCAGCCAAGACTGAGCGGACGGAGCCGCGAAGGAATACGGGCGGTGTCGTTGCACAGCGGGGTGCAAGGCCTTCGATGACCCAGGACGTCTGCATGGGCCGCAAGCTCGTGGACGGTCGCGCCGCTGAGGCACTCGAGGATGTCCTTGGCCGAGTCGAACTCAGCGGGAAGATTGACCCTCTGGAGGGCAAAGGTG
>CABDZK010000163.1_pt1 | contig 15333 bp, 14 predicted proteins | sample 3132141 | NCBI WGS metagenome assembly CABDZK01 (sample SAMEA5534340, study PRJEB31848) | metagenome | biome: tundra; feature: field; material: soil | place: USA | collected 2013-05 | depth 0.45 m | reverse complement strand
CAGCGTGCCCGGTTCGCCCTTGATGATCGTCGGGTCGCCCAGGAACGGGGCCTTCTGGGTGACCGAGGCGAACTTGGCCGAGAACTCGCCGAACGTCAGGTGCTGGGCGCGCTCCCGGACCAGGCCGAAGGCCGCGATGTCCCAGAAGGCGGTCGAGCCGCCATTGCCGAGAACGATCTCGTAGCCCTCCGGCAGGCTGAACAGGTCACCCAGCCCGTCGCGGACTGAAGCGACCAGGTTCCTGACCGGCGCCTGACGATGAGAGGTGCCAAGAACCGTCCGCCCGACAGAGGCGAGGTAGTCGATCTGGGCGGGCCGGATCTTGCTCGGTCCACAGCCGAAACGGCCGTCCAGGGGCAGAAGCTCGGCAGGGATCGTCACAGTGGCGGTGTCAGTCAAGAAAAGTCACCTCGGGGTGTAGAGCGGCGGACAATCGTCGATGACCGGTCGGCATCGATGAATGGTCATCGTTGACCGGCCAGCATCGATGACCTGTCAGAGCCAGGGTCTCGATGAGATGGCGTCCTGCCAGCCCACCACATCTTCGGGGCCTCGGGATGCTTCGCCCACATAGCGGGCAGACGGGCGGATGAGGCGACCGGTGTTCTTCTGCTCCAGAATGTGGGCAGACCACCCGGCGGTGCGTGCGCAGGTGAACATCGGCGTGAACATTGCCGCTGGCACCTGCGCGAAGTCGAGCAGGACGGCCGCCCAGAACTCAACGTTTGTGGCCAGGACCCGGTCGGGGCGTCGGGCCTGAAGCTCGGCCAGAGCCGCCTTCTCCAATGCGGCCGCCACTGAGAAGCGCGGTGCGCCCAGGCGCTCGCAGGTGGCCCGCAGGACGCGTGCCCTAGGGTCCTGCGCGCGGTACACGCGGTGGCCGAACCCCATGAGGCGCTCGCCCTTGTCGAGCACGCCTTTGACATATGCGCTGGCGTCGCCGGTCCGCTCGACACCCTCGATCATGTGCAGGACCCGTGAGGGTGCTCCGCCGTGCAGCGGACCGCTGATGGCGCCGACGGCGCCCGACAGGCAGGCTGCGACATCTGCTCCGGTCGAGGCGATGACCCGTGCGGTGAACGTCGAGGCGTTCATGCCGTGTTCGGCGGCGGAAACCCAGTAGGCGTCAACTGCTTCGACGTGACGGGGGTCGGGCTCGCCGCGCCAGCGGATCATGAACCGCTCGACGATGGAGTGTGCCTTGTCGACCTCACGCTGGGGCACCATGGGCTGGTCTAGGCCGCGGGCGGACTGGGCGATGAACGACAGGGCCATCACGGAAGCACGGGCGAGGTCGTCGCGGACCTGCTCGGCGTCGATGTCGAGCATCGGCCGGAAGCCCCAGACCGGAGCGAGCTGTGCCAATGCGCTCTGGACGTCGACCCGCACATCACCGGTGTGAACCGGGAGCGGGAATGGCTCGGCGGGGGGGAGCCCGGGGTTGAACTCGTTGTCGACGAGCAGACCCCAGACGTGACCATAGGGGACTCGGCCGACCAGATCGTTGATGTCGACGCCGCGGTAGCGCAGCGCGCCACCTTCCCTGTCAGGTTCGGCAATCATCGACTCGAAGGCGATGACGCCCTCGAGTCCTGGCCTGAACTCGGTGTCACTCATCCGTAGTCCCTTCCCCGTTCGGCGTCGTCGCCGGTCCGCAAGCCATTGTTACCGTCCCGACGGCTCGTGTCATCGTTTGCGGCGTATTGCTTTGAGCGGACTGGTCTTCGGGCGCTGGTCGATGGTGGGCCTGATGCGCTTGGTCAGGTCGTAGCCCTGGATCAGCACCGCGACAGGAGCGTCCACCGTGGGGTGACTCGCGATCGGCTCGTCGCCGTTGAACACAACCCACACCTGCTGGTCGTCCTTCCATACGAGCATCGCCGAGCCGTCCAACAGCCCCGAAGCGTGGGTGAGCGCCTGTTTGCGAGCGTTGAGCCGGCTGAGCTGGCGCTGGGCGAACTCCTTGGCTGGCTCCTTGCCGTGCTTGATCGCCTCGTAGGCCACCGGGCCGTACTTCACGCTGAGCTTGACGACCGTGCCCATGGAAACTTTCTTGCCCGCCACGCAGGCCTCCTTTTCAAGCCATTGTCCGTCCAATCTAATCTCGTGCCATGACAGATGCGCTGCGCAGGGACTACCACGGCGAGGGCCTGACCGAGTCGGAGCTGGCGGCCACTGCGTGGGAGCAGGCGCGAGGTTGGGTGGACGACGCGGTCTATCGCTCGGCGGAGCGGCACGACGTGCCCGAGCCGTTGGCCATGTCCTTGGCCACGGTCGACGCGGCCGGACGACCGGATGTACGGACCGTCCTGCTGCGCTTCTTCGACCCATCCGGCCCGGGCTTCGTCTCAAGCCTTGAATCGGCCAAGGGCGTTCAGATCACTGGCAATCCAGCGGTGGCCGCGGCAATCGTCTGGCCGGCGATGTACCGCGCCATCCGCTTCCGCGGAGTGGCCCGCCAGCTCGGCCGCGGCGAGGTCGAGCGCTACTTCCGGGAGCGTCCGTGGGGCTCGCGGATCGGTGCGTGGGCCTCACGGCAGTCGCAGGTCATCGAAGGCCGGGCCGGTCTGGAAGAGGCCTACCAGAGGTATGCCGCCAAGTGGCCCGACCATGGCGAGCCCACTGATGTTCCCGTCCCCGACGCATGGGGCGGCTTCCGAATCACCTGCGACGAGGTGGAGTTCTGGGCAGGACGCACCAACCGGCTGCATGACCGGCTGGTCTTCGTCCGCACCGGTGCGGGCGGGCTCGACGACGCCAGCGCCTGGCGCGTGCAGAGACGGCAACCGTGAGCGGGCCGACGACTGCAGCCGGGCGCTCCCTTGCGCAGCGACGCCTGCTGGCGACCCCGGGTCTCGAACGAAGTCTGATGGGTAAACACCCGGTGTCACCGCAGGACGAGCTGCGCAGCATCATCGCCGAGGTCGACAAGTACGTCGCGGATGACGCGGCTGAGGCAGGGTGGGACCGTTACGGCGAGGGTGCTCTGGTGGCGGCGCTGGAGAACCAGGTCGCCGCACTGCTGGACAAGCCCGCCGCGGTGATGTTCCCCAGTGGCATCATGGCGCAGCAGTCGACGTTGAGGGTCTGGAGCGATCGGCAGGGGAGCCGGCGCATCGCCATACCGCAGCTGTCGCACCTCCTGCACCACGAGCAGGACGGTCCCAGACTGCTCAACGACTTCGAGTGGGCACTGTTGACGACCGGCAGCTTCGTGCCCACAGCAGAGCACCTGGCGGCTATCCCGGGCAGGCTTGGTGCGGCATTGCTGGAGCTGCCGCTTCGTGACGGCGGCTACCTGCTGCCCTCCTGGGAGGAGCTCGAGGAGTTCTCCATCGCCTGCAGCGATCGCGGTGTGCCGCTGCACCTGGACGGCGCGCGGATCTGGGAGTCCGCTCCCCACCTGGGGCACACCGTGGCCGAGATCGCGGCACTGGCCGACACGGTCTATGTCTCGTTCTACAAGGGCCTGCGCGGGCTGGCCGGCGCGGTCGTCGCCGGACCCGAGGACGTCATAGCCGAGGCGCGGCTCTGGCGCAGCCGTCACGGCGGCACGTTGTGGACGATGATGCCCTATGCCGCCTCTGCCCTGCGCGGGCTACGCGAAGAGTTACCGCGGATGGCCGAGTTTCATCAGCGGGCGCTGCAGATGGCAGAGCTGTTGGCAGCCAACGGGATCCGCACCTTCCCCCGGCGGCCGCACTGCAACGCCTTTCGCCTGTTCGTGCAGGCGCCCGGCGACGAAGTGAGCGAGCGGGTTGTCAATGTGATGGAGCAAGAGCGTCTTAGCGTCACGCCACTATGGCAGGACTCGGCCGATGTGCCTGGGTGGTCATGGACCGAGTTCACGGTGGGCCCGGCCACGATGCAGTGGTCTCCCGAGCGTGCTGTCCACGTGCTCGCCAGGGTCCTGCTCGGCTGATCAGAAGCTGCGTCAAGAGCATGGTTGTAGGCATTGAACAGCCCGCGGGGTCTGGGAGTACCAGGGTGCGTTGGACGGGTCGCACATCCTCGCGGGCTGCGGTGCATGCGTGAGATGCTGCCACCAGGTTTCGCCTGGTTGCCGATTGCCCCTGGAGGCGGTCGGCGACGGCTGGGCTAGTGCGCACCCACCTCACACGTCCGTTGCGTATTCACTCGGACGACCACCTCCTTTTATCTGCAAGTACCACGGTAGGTCGGTCGATGGTCGCTTCGCAAGTGGTTTGTCCAGGTTCTGGGCGGGTGAGAGCCAGCGGTCGACATCCTCGCAGCCATGAATAACCGGGACTCCTACCGTGCCGCCAGTGCGGCACTTCGGCGGGTTCTGGCTTCACCGGCAGCCGCTGGGAGAAGTCCGGCTCTGGCGCCGCCTCCACGAGGGCTTAGGCTCCATCAGCGCGGCGGCGACCATGTTCGGTGTTGCGGTACAGGGGCAGGGCTTGCGCCACCCAAACACCCGGTCAGACCGTGCGGACGACCTCGTCGAAGTCCAGACGCGGCAGTCGGTCCATCCAGGCACCCGGACCTGCCTTGCCGATGTTGACGACCGCCAGGACCTTGTTCTCTCCATCGGGGAAGAAGGCTTCGTTCAAGGCGGCAGCGTCGAAGCCGGTCATCGGACCTGCGGCCAGGCCGGCCGCGCGCACGGCAAGGATGAAGTAGGCGACCTGCAGGGTGGCGTTCATCTCAGCGGTATGCGCGCGCAGGGCGTCGTCGGCAGCGAACATGTCCCGGGCGCCGGGGAAGTGGGGGAACGTGGTGGGGAAGTTCTCGTGGAATGCATGGTCCGCGGCCAGGATGGCTACCAGGGGAGCGGTAGCGGTCTTTGCCTTGTTGCCGCCGGCCATCGTCTGGACGAGCTGGTCGCGAGCCTGCGGCGAACGAACCAGCACGATACGTAGGGGCTGGTTGTTCATCGAGGTCGGCGCCCACTTGGCGAGGTCGTAGATCGCCTTGACCTGCTCGTCGGTGACCGGCTCATCGGTAAACGTGTTCGCGGTGCGGGCGCCGCGGAACAGCAGTTCCTGCCCATCCCGGGAAAGGGCGAGAAGGTCGGCGAACTCGGTCTCGAAGTCGGTGATATCAGCGGATGCGTTCTGTATGGAGGTGGTCATAGACAATTGAACCGTCAACTAGTGATGGTCATTCCGGATCCTCAAGTGGCCTGAGTCACAGGGCAAACGACCGTCTGCACCGAGTTCACCTGGGGCGAACTGCCCCGGCGTCCACGGCGATCCACACCGCCTCGGCCTGGGCGATCAGGCGTCCGTCGGCCGTATACAGACAGGTTCCGCTGTAGTACTTCCGGCCATCCTGCCCGCGTGGCCAGGCCATCACCACATGGGGCTCCTTAACCTTTGGTAGCACGCGGATCGATGCCGTCATGGTCCCGAGCACCAGCTCGCGTCCGGCCAGGCCACAGGCCCAGGCACCTGGGCAGTCCATGGCAGCCCAGACCAGCTCGGGGGCCGACTCGACTGGCGTCCAGGCGGCCGCCCGTAGCGTGGTATGCCCGGCGAGCAGGCCGGTGTGAAGGCATAGTGCGTCGGCGGGGTCCCGCTCGGTCCCACACGCGAAGCAGGTGGGGAACGGATGCGAGACCAGGCCCTCGTAGGCCGGTCCGGCCGCCAGCGCCTGTGCGTGGGTCACCGGCTCCGGGATCTCGGTATCGTCCAGCGGCTCGGCCGCAAAGGCCTGGGCTACCAGCGTCTGGCCGTCCCAGACCTCCACCGTGCCGTCGTCACCGCGCGAGATCACCATCTCGGTGTCCAGCGGTGGGGGCGTGCGGAGGCGAACCGTGACTGCGCCACCGTCCAGAGCACCATCCACGAGCTCGGCCAGGTGACCGCTGGTCCAGCCGCCGTTGCCGGACATCGGCGGACCGCGGAACCGGGCGGGGATGACAAAGGACTCGCTCATGGGCCAAAGGCTAGTGTCTGGCGCCGAAAGGCGCGGTCTGGGGAGCCATCGTTCTGCCAGCCCATCAGTGAGAGGCTAAGCACGTGACCGACTTGATTGACACCACAGAGATGTACCTGCGGACGATCTACGAGCTCGAGGAAGAGGGCATCGTCCCTCTGCGGGCCCGAATCGCCGAGCGTCTGGGCCATTCTGGGCCCACCGTTTCCCAGACCGTTGCAAGGATGGAACGGGACGGTCTGCTCGCGCTCGCCGGCGACCGGCACCTCGAGCTGTCCGTCCAGGGACGCCAGAGGGCGGTGCGTGTCATGCGCAAGCACCGACTTTCTGAACGCCTGTTGGTCGATGTCCTGGGCCTTGAGTGGGAGTACGTCCACGATGAGGCGTGCAGGTGGGAGCACGTCGTGAGCGAGCGGGTCGAGCGCAAGATCCTGGCGCTGCTGTGCGAACATCGGGAGAGTCCTTATGGCAACCCGATCCCGGGGCTCGATGAGCTGGGAGAGCCGCCGAACGAGGACTTCCGTCTGGGGGTGACCAACCTGGTCGAGCTGGTCGCCAAGGGGGTCGACGTCGCGACGGTGCGCCGGATAGGCGAGCCCGCCCAGGTCGACCCCGAAGCGCTCAACCTGCTGACCCGGGCCGGTCTGATGCCGGGGCGGCGCGTTCTCATTCGCCGGGACGGTGACTGGATCGTCGTGGTGCGCGAAGGAGCTGAGGCAGTGACGGGGGTTGCGCTGCCCGAGGACGTTGCCCTTCACGTGTTTGCTGATACCCCGGGCTAGCCCGGCTCAGGATGGTTTCCGTCGAACTGGGCCCAGGACTGCCACACCGACCGGTCGGACCGGCTCGGTAGACCACCGCCGACGGCCCTGGCAGTGATCTCACCCCCAAAGACGTCCTCGTTTCCGGGTGCCCAACCGTTTCCAGAGCACCTCACCCTTGCCGCCGTCGCAACCACCGATCGTGCGTGCACCGCCAGACCAACACTCGTACGCTCGGTGAACACAGGGGTCTCCGCACGCCTGCAGGCACTGCCGAACAGGGAACTCTGCTGGGTAACCCACGATGCTGTGCGAGCCAGGCCCGGCCCGCAGGACACGGGGCACCTATGTGCCGTCCAACCCGACTGCCAGGCCTGTGTGTCTGCGAATTCTGGTCTCTTGTTTCGCAGCTGTTTGTCCGAGATGTGACATGTGTGCGCTGCGTGTGTATGGTCGTCGGGCTTCGTCATTTTTGGCGTAGTACTTGATGCGGTTCGCCTAGTCCTGTCACCGCATTCGAGACTCTCAACATCCGCTTGGCAGGAGCGGGGGACCCACATCTGGGGCGTCGTGAGACGGTCCTTGGGGTGAAGCCCTCTCGGTGGTGGACGACCTCGGTCGATCTGCCGGCGTGAAGGCCGGATGCAATCTCCCATCCGAACCCGACAGCTGACCTCGTAGGCGTATGGAGAGGCTTCCTCACTGTGTCGAGCCCAAACAATGGTCGCCATCGCGCACCGAACGCTTTGAGTTCTACCTCATCCTTTTCGTCGGCGATCTCGCGTTCCGCGAAGCCCGCGAGCAAGGCCTCCGCCGTGATCGTCATTTCCGGTGCCATGGTGGCCTCCCTCGCGCTTCCGGCCTCAGCGGCAGCACCGGCCATCAAGGTCAAGACCGCCAACCCGGCTGCCCTCGCGGTTGCCGTTGCAGTGGCTGCCCCCTCGGCCGCCCAGGCGCCGCTGGTTCCCCGAACCTTCGGGAAGATCGGCTTCACCGGTGTGGCCAAGCCCAAGCTCGAGCCTGTTGTGGCACCCGTCGTCCTGCAGCACTTGGTCGTGGCTGTCAGCCGCTCGGACACCCGCTCGCCCGTGTCCACCGCGGCGCAGACGGCCCCTGTGGGGGCGCCGGCTGCCAGCACGAGTGGTGTCCTGGGGGTCGCTGCCAGCCTGGCCGGCATTTACTACATTTACGGCGGTACCTCAACTGCCGGGTTCGACTGCTCCGGTTTCACGCAGTACGTCTTCGCGAAGATGGGCATCAACATCCCCCGCACGGCTGAGGAACAGCGCCAGGGAGTGACAGCTGTCTCCAACCCGCAGCCCGGTGACCTCGTGTTCTTCGGCTCGCCGGCCTACCACGTCGGCATCTACGCCGGTAACGGCATGATGTGGGACTCCCCGCACACCGGCGCGGCCGTTGCGCTGCGCGCCGTCTGGTCGTCCAGCCCGACATACGGGCGCCCCTGACCGACGCAGGCCGGTCGGCAAGCCCGCAACGACCGGGCGTCGACCGCACCTGATACCTGATACCCCTGCGCCGGGGTGAGCAGGTCCTGCGCCCGTGCAACACCTAGGCCTTCGGGCAACCTTGCGATGGTTGTGGCTCGTTCGGCAGTTTTCCGTCACCGCGACCTACTGGATTATCGCGATCAGCCATCGTCGCCCCCATCAGTGGCCGTTGTTCTGGATCTGGAGTCAGCGGCGCTTGTACCTTAGTGTCGGCAGTCCGAGTCTCCTGTGGGCAATCCGGGAAGAACCCGCTGTCACCAATCCATCTTGACAGCGGCCCCGACGTCGTCATCGTCGAAGCCCTCCTCACGACACCCGCCCCGAATGCCCCAGGGCTGAGGCAGGTCCACGAGAAGCACCACTGGCAGTGCCAGGTCTGGTAGTTCGTCAGGGGCTCACCCAGGTGCAACCTAGGAATGTGCTGGCCTGTCGGAGCGTGGGCTTGGCCGGTCGCGACAGCTTGCAGAGTGCTGGCTGTTGGATCTTCCAGGATGTGGGTCAAACCTTCCTGCGTGATGGTGCCGACTTTGCCCGCCGGGTGCCCTCCGGTGTCGATATCGGCATCGCCGCGGAGCAATGAGCGGATATCGGTCCGGCAGCGCGTCTCGCGTTCGACTGCTGGATGTCTGGTGTTCTGTGTGAGGCCCCGGGGTGTGGCCATGCCTGAGCGAAGATTTCTCCGGTGCCCATTCCGGGCACGTGACTACCTCTGGAGGTCTCGCGATGGCGGCCCAGGCGCGCATCGTTTTCTTCCCCTGGATCTGGAATCCGAAAGCCGCGCCGCTCGACTTGCTGCCTTCCGCACCGTCGAAGTGGGCCACGCGGGCCAGTGGCAACCGCGACATCGCGCCGCGACGAATGGTGACTGGGTTGTTTGGCTGGCGGGTGATCGGCGCAAACAACCGCGAGTTGGGTCGCGGCGCCAACCCCGCCGGGAGTGTCCAGGAGGCCTATCGAGCTGTCCGTGCCGCACAGCTGACCTTCGGTCGGCAAGCCGCCGGGGTGATGCCACACACGGGTGGCTCCTGGTCCTGGCATCTGTCGCTGGACGACGTTCGGGTCGCGGAGTCGAGTCGGGGCTACCTGAGACAGCGCGAGTGTGACTACAGCCTCGAACACTTCCACGCGCTCTTTCCCACCGCTGAGGTCCTCGAGCTGCCCAGCAACCTGTTTCGTTCGAGCCGCTCGCCCGTGTCGGGCGCCCTGGGTCTGAGGACCGACTCGGCCGGACGCGCTTTGGCCGAGCCGACCTTGGTGACGACGTGACCTGCAATCCGGGTAGCGCTGCGTTGGCCATCGAAGAGCCGCCCAGCGTGGGGGGCGGCGGGGCGCTCGAGGCGGTCGACCTGTCGGCCTGGTTCGGCACCAACAAGGTGCTGGATCGGGTTTCCCTTCAGATGTACCCGGAGACGGTGACAGCACTGATCGGGCCTTCGGGGTGTGGCAAGTCCACCTTCCTGCGGATCCTCAACCGGATGCACGAGTCCAACCCGTGGCGTCGCTGGCGGGGGAGGTGCTTCTGGACGGCCAGGACATCTATTCGCCGGCCCTGAAGATAAAACAAAATAGACCGGACTGACGGCGCGACTCCCCAGTGGACGCAGGGTGCATCCCAGAGCGACGTGGTGGCTATCGCCACCACGTGGTCGTCGGCCCCCGCATCAGGGGATGCGGTAGCCGATCTGGTCAGCGGCATCCTGCAACGGCGCGCAGCAGAGACGGCGAGGATAGGGGCGAGAGAAGAACAGCCTGCAGGGAAGGCGTCTGCTGCCGCCGCGAACATAGTCTGCACCGTAGCGGCGTCCGTCATCGTCGAGTCACCCCACAGCCGATCCAGGTCTGGCCACGTTTCGTCCATCGCACGCGCCATTGCCGAAACATCGACTTCGGTCCCGATGTCAGGGTGTGAGATGCGCAGGTGGGCGAACTCAGCGGCGGCCACACGATCGCTGCCGGCGGTCGTCGCGCTGGCCGACAAACCAGAGTGCCGTCCCAGAATGCTGCCGTCGCCGTGGTCAGCGTCGCTGCTCTGGCCGCCAACCGTTTCAGTTTAAGGTTTCGTTAGGGTTCCGTTAGGATTTCACTGAGGGTCCGTGGCTACTGACATTGACACCGATACCTCAAACGGAGGGGACTGGCAGTTGTAGGGCTGCCTGGTCCCCTTCGTCATGTCAGGGCACGGACCCGTACGGATAAGCGGGAGCCAGCGGCGGACCGTTTGGTGGCTGTCCGCACAGCCGAGCTCTGGCGGCTTGGGATGCGCACGAGGCAAGACAGACCGTCCAGGGGCCCCGATCCCTTCCCACACACGCTTGGCGCCCTCGCGGTGACTGCGGTCATATGGTTCTTCCTGTCTCCGGCCAGGGAAGTGGGCGCCGGCCGATGCCGAGATGGACCCGATCGTCATGGCAACAAGCGACGACTCCCCGGTGGCTTCTCTGGCCGTATCTGGGCCCGACCTGATGGGGGACAAGTCGGCGCTACGCGAGCATCTGTCACCGGGCTGACAAGGTATCTGGAGGGGAATGGGCACCGGACCCGATCCAGTGCAAGAGATGTTGGGAAAGGTCAAAGGATCACATAGTGCCCCCGGCAGGATTTGAACCTGCGACCTACCGCTTAGGAGGCGGTTGCTCTATCCCCTGAGCTACGAGGGCGGGGCGTGTCTGGAACTATGCAGGAACCAGACGCGGCTGCCCATTCTGGCAGGTGGGTGGCCTGTGTTGCTCGCTGGGTTGTATCTCAAACGTATTGACACTGATACTGACCGGCGCTCTGGAGCCGCGGCTACCCGCGCGAGGCAGAACCGCCACCGCCTGCTGCCGCACCCCCGCCCAGTCCTGCACCGCCCAGTCCTGCACCGCCCAGTCCGCCAGTTGTCCCTCCGCCCAGTCCGCCGGTTGTCCCACTGCCTACGCCGAGACGCCGGGAGCTGGTGGTGTTCGTCGGTAGGGCGGTGCTGAGGTCGGCCAGAACGACTTGCTGGCCGGCGCTCAGACCCGACATGACCTGTGTGATGAGCGTGCCGGCATACCCGGTCTTGACCAGGGCCCGCGAGGCCACACCGTTCTTGAACGTCATGGCCATTGCCTGACCATTTCCAAGCGGGGTCAGCGCCGAGTTCGGGACGGTCAGCACCATGGCCGCGGTACCGATCAGCAGGCTGACGTCGGCACGAGAGCCGGATGCGAGCGCGGGCAGCGCGTCAGGGACGAGAACAACCACGGGGTAGACCGGACTGCTGGACGTGGCCGACGCCTGTGCGGACCCAGCCCCCTGAGTCGTCGCCTTGCCCGCTGTATTCGTGGACGTGGCCGTGGATGGAAGCAGGCTGATGGAAGTCACTGCACCTGGCGCGGAGCTGGTTGCCCCCTGTGGTGTGACGTTTGCCTTCTGACCCACGCGCACGGTGGCCATCGAGGCCAATGGCACGTTGACGGTCACCTCGACGGCGCCGGTGCCCACGATGACAATGTTCGTACTTCCGCTGGAGGCTCCTTTCACCAAGGTGACCGAGCCCACCGTTCCAGCGATGGACGACTTCAGGGTGGCTGAGGTCATGTTGGCCTGCGCGCTGCTCAGCGCGTCCTCGGCGGTGGTGATGGCCGTTTGGTCAGACACGACACGAGAAGCGCTGGACTGACCCGACCCGCCTGTTTGCCCTGCCGATGACGGTCCGCCCGATGACAGTCCGCCAGAGGACTGGCTGGTTGAGGACTGGCTGGTTGACGAGCGGCTGGTCGACGACTGGCTGGTCGACGAACGGCTGGTTGATGACTGACCGGTCGCCGCGGAGGTACTTGCCGCAGTGGACGCCGTCGCGGTGCCCGCGGTCGTGATCGCCAGGGTCACGGATATCATGAGTTCGGACTGGGTGCGGGTGAGTGCCTGCTGGTCCCGCTGTATTTGTTGCTGTGTCGGAGCGGTTCGCAGGGCGGTGATACAAGCCTTGGTCTCCGCGTTGGACGGCGCGGTCGTTGTTGCCGTAGCTCCGGTCGTGGGCGCCGTGGTCGTGGGCGACCCGGACGACGTCGGGGAGGTAGTCGCAGAGGTGGCCGAAGCAGGCTGCCCGGTTGGCAAGAACGATGCACACGTGGTCAAGGCCACAGATGCCTGGCCGAGTTCGGCTGTGATGGCCTTCTGGGCGCTCGTCACGCGCTGCTGGGCCTGAGTCAGGCTCTGGCTCGAGCTGGCACCTGATCGCCCGGACGGCGTGGCCACCCGCGGGCTGATCGTTGGCGTCGCCGTCGGAGCCGGCGTCACAGTCGTGGCCCCCGCTGCGCCGCCGGTGCCGCTCGTGGGAGTGGTGGTGGTGCTCTGGTCGGACTCCAAGGTGGCCTTTGCCTTGGCCAGGGTTGCCTGGGCGGCAGTGACGGCGCTTGCCAGCGGCACGGGGTCAATGGTGGCCAAGGACTGGCCCGCGGTGACGGTATCTCCCACGGATACAGCCACGCTGGTGACCGTGCCGGCCACGGCGAAGCTCTGGTTCACCTGATTGACCCGCTGGACGGAGCCCGTCACGTTCAGACGTTGCTCCACCGATCCGGTGGTCACCGCGGTGGTCCGGTAGGCGTCGACCGGACTGGTGTTGGCATTGGCACGGGTCACTGCGGTGCCCGCCACGACGAGTCCGGCGGCGATACCGGCCGGGAGTGCCCGGCGTACCCAGGCCCGACGCAGGAACCGCTGTGGGTTCTTAGGCACCGGCGCTCCCGGCGGTGGGGGCCGAGCCGCCGCCGGCCCCTCGTCCGCCGAATCCTCCGCCGAATCCTGAGGAGCACGAACCGTTCACGGCCGGCTGCAGGATGATCGACGTGGCGGCGATCGAACCCGTATCGTCGGCCTTGCCCAGCGCCGTCACGCACAGCCCGATGACCAGGGCCTTGGCGTTAGCGGCCCCGGTCCGGGTGTACTTGGTGCCAGCAGGGGTCTGCACGGTCTCGGTGGTGGGCGCGGCCGTGGTGGCGGTGCCGTTCGCCGGGCGGATGCTCTCAATGGTGAAGCCGGTGGGGTTGACTGCGGTGACCTTGCCGAAGGCGCCAAGTCCGCCGAACCCATTGCCACCGGCCCCGCTGCCGCCTCCCCCTGGCCCTCGGGTCCGTCCGGGGTTTGCCGCTCCAGACGTCCCGGGAGGTCGGGTCCCTCCCGTCCGCAGTCCGCCCGCGGCCGAGCATTTGCCGTTCACTGCGGCTGAGATCTCAACGGTGGCGGCCACGATCGGCCCCGAGGTGGTGCGGGGAGCCGTCGTCGGGGCCGCGCCAGCCGTACCTGCGCCCGGGCGGGCGCTGCGCGCCTGGACGCAGGCTCCTACTACGACATCGGAGAGCTTTGCCGCCACGGTGTTGGTGAACGTGGTGCTTGCCGAGTAGGTGACCGCCGTCTGGGCGCTGGTGCTCTGGACCTGCAACGTTGTGCCGCTGATCTGAGCCAGCAGCCCGGTGGCTCCAGGAAATGCCCGCCCGCCACCTGCGCTGTTGGCTGAGGCCGCCGTCGTCGGTGCGGCCGCGGCGTTTGTGGTGGCTGATGTCCCGCCACCACATGCTGCTACGAACATCACGGCGCAGCCTAGTGCTGCTCCTGCTGCGATCCGGTTCATGGTCATGTCGCTCACTCACTTCTCAGGGCGTCGATGGGGGCAAGGCGTGCAGCGCGGCTGGCGGGATAAACTCCGGCCGCGATGCCGATGATGAGGGCGACGCCAAGGGCGCCGATCCCGGCGACCGGAGGGATGGTCACCGGCTGGTTCAGGAAGTGTGGCAGGACCTGGGCACCGACCATGCCAAGGGCTATCCCGAGCACGCCGCCAACCAGGCCGAGGGTGCTGGCTTCGACCAGGAACTGGCGACGGACAACACGAGGGGTCGCGCCCAGCGCCTTGCGCAGCCCGATCTCACGGATTCGTTCGGTGACCGAGACGAGCATGATGTTCATGACACCAATCCCGCCAACCAGCAGTGAGATTGCGGCGATGCCGGCGAGCAGAACCGTCAGTGTCTGGTCAGTGGCCGTCGCTGTGCTCAGCAGGGACTGTTGGCTGCTGATGGTGAAGTCGGCAGCGGCTACCGTCACTGCGTGGGTTGCCAGCAACGTCTTCTGGGTCTCTTGGTATGCCGCAGACAGGGAGTCCGTCGAGTTGGCCTGGATGTAGAGGGTCGAGATACCGGAAGCGTTGCCGCTGCTGGCGATTCGGCTGCTGTAGGTCGTCTGCGGGACCAGCGCCTGGTCGTCGTCGTCGGTCGTCGTGGAGGAACCGGCGGTGTTGAGGATGCCGATGACGGTGATGTCCGTGCCGTTGATGTTCACGCTCTGGCCGAGGGCGTCCTGGCCGCCGAACAGCTCACTGGCAGTGGTCGAGCCGAGCACTGCAACCGGCGCCGCGTCGTTGAGCTCAGTGGTGGTGAAGAAGCGCCCCTCGGTCATGCTGCGAGCTCTTACGGCGAGCCAGTCCGGTGTCGTGCCGACAACAGTGGTCGTCCAGTTCGTTGTGCCCGCGGTGAGCGACTGTGATCCGGTGACAACCGGGGCAACCCTGGCGATGTCTGGTGCGACCACCGGGCTGGCGAGCGCTGTTGCGTCTCGGGTGGTCAGTGTTGACGCAGATCCGCGGCCGCCGCGGATACCGGTGGTGGTTGTCGTGCTGCCCGGGGAGACGATGAGCAGATTGCTGCCGAGCTGGTTGATCTGGCTGCGAACCTGGGCCTGTGCGCCCTGACCGAGCCCGACGGTGAGCATCACTGCCGCGATACCAATCAGGATGCCGAGCATGGTCAGTGACGAACGCATCCGGCGCGAACGGATGGCCTCCAGGGCAGTGCGGACCGTCTCGCCCCAGTTCATCGAATACTCGCAAGAGAGGAGACGCTCGAATCTATCTGCCCATCAGCGGCTATCTGTCCGTCAAAGATTCTCACGATGCGCTGGGCCGACTCGGCAACATCGTTCTCATGGGTGATGAGCACGATCGTGCGCCCCTGGTCGTGAAGCTCGGCGAAGAGTCGCAGGACGTCTGTGGTCGAGTGTGAGTCGAGGTTGCCGGTCGGTTCGTCGGCCAGGATGAGGGCAGGGTCGGTGACCAGCGCCCGGGCCACGGCGACTCGCTGCTGCTGTCCGCCGGAGAGCTCACCGGGACGGTGGTCGAGGCGGTCACCCAGGCCCACGCGCTC
>CABDZK010000161.1_pt1 | contig 15524 bp, 11 predicted proteins | sample 3132141 | NCBI WGS metagenome assembly CABDZK01 (sample SAMEA5534340, study PRJEB31848) | metagenome | biome: tundra; feature: field; material: soil | place: USA | collected 2013-05 | depth 0.45 m | reverse complement strand
CGAGGTGGGGTGATGACGGTAGACATAGGCTACCGGGCTGTCATCTGTGTTAGCGAGATATCGCGCCCTTCCCACGCCGCGAGCTCATCACGTTCGTAGACCAGCGACCGCCCATGTTGGCGCGACCGTCGGTGTCCCTGTAGTGAGCCAGCAGCCGAGGGGGGGGCGGTGATGGCAGCGGTGCGCCCGCACGTCAACTCTGCGCGAGCGCGCGGGCCGCGTTGGGCCGACACGGTGCTCGGCAGACACGCTGACAGCCCACGGTCACGGGGCTTCACGACTGCGAAGTTGCCCATAGCCCAGTTCGAGCGGAAGGGCTGCCGGCGCGATGACCCGCTCGCCCCTGACTTCCGCACAGCGATAGGCTCGAAGGGTGCACAAAGGCGTGCATCACGGCATACCTTTGGTAAGGATCTCAGCCATGTCGGCGTTGCTTGAGCAGTCTCGTTCTCAGGTCATCCACTCCGCAGCGGAGCTGGCTCTCAAGGCTGGCGGTGAGACACTCGAGCCTTTTTTGGGCTTCTACTACCGGCACATGGCCACCGAGGACCTCTTGGCTCGACGTCCCGAGGACCTTCTCGGCGCGGCTCTGTCCCACAGGGACCTTGCGATCAGCCGTCCGGTGGGCACAGCCAACGTGCGCGTTTACACCCCGACGGTGGAGGAGGACGGCTGGTCCTGCGGCCACACGGTCATCGAGATCGTCACCGACGACATGCAGTTTCTCGTGGACTCGGTGATCTCCGAGCTCTCACGCCAGGATCGGGGCCTCCATCTGGTCGTCCATCCACAGCTCGTGGTGCGTCGTGACGCAGTCGGCCAGCTGCAGGAGATTCTCGACGTCGATGCGCTGAACGCAAAGGCGCTGCAAGATGCGGAGTTCGGCGCGGGGATCGAGTCCTGGATGCATGTCGAGATCGATCGTCAGGGCGGCGAGGCTGAGCAGCAGGCGTTGACAAAGGGTCTGCAGCGCGTCCTTTCGGACGTGCGTGAATCGGTCGAGGACTGGCCCAAGATGCAGCGCGACTGCCAGCAGATCGCCGCTGATCTGCAGAGCAATCCGCCGAAGACGGTTGATGCCGAGGAGGTCGACCAGACCCGACGCCTGTTGTCGTGGCTGGCCGATGACCATTTCACTTTTCTTGGTTATCGCGAGTACACCCTCGATAGCGATGACGGCGAGGATGTCCTGCGTGCCATCCCAGGTACCGGTCTTGGTCTTCTGCGCTATGACCAGCCTCACTCCGGCAGCTTCGGGCGGCTCAGCCCCGAAGGGCGGGCCAAGGCTCGCGAGCCTCATCTGCTGATCCTGACCAAGGCCAACGCACGCGCGACGGTGCACCGTTCGACGCATCTGGACTACGTGGGGATCAAGGTGTTCGACGCCAACGGCGAGGTCACCGGCGAGAAGCGCTTCCTCGGGCTGTTCACTGCCAGCGCCTACAACGAGTCGGTGTTGCGCGTCCCCATCATCGACACCAAGGTTCACAAGGTTCTGGAGACCAGCGGATTCACCGCCGACAGTCACTCGGGCAAGGACCTGCTCGAGACTCTGGAGGGCTATCCGCGCGACGAGCTGTTCCAGACCTCCGCGGAAGATCTGTACGAGATCGCCACCGAGGTGCTGCATCTGCAGGAGCGCCGCAAGAGTCAGCTGTTCCTGCGCGCCGACGAGTACGGCCGGTTCGTGTCGTGTCTGATCTACATCCCCCGTGACCGTTACACCACGGCCGTGCGACTGAAGATGGAGTCGATCCTGCGCAGTGCCTTCCACGGGTCGAGCGTGGACTACACCACGCGGGTGTCCGAGTCGGTGCTGGCTCGCCTGCACTTCGTGGTTCGGGTCGCTCCGGGCGAGGTGATTCCGGCAGTTGACGAGAAGGATCTGCAACAGCGTCTGATCGAGGCCACCAGGACGTGGGACGAGGACCTCAGTGAGGTCGCTCGTGTCGAGTACGGAGAGGAGGCAGGGGCTCGCCTGATCGGTCTGTACGGCAAGGCGTTCCCTGAGGCCTACAAGGAGGACTTCAGCCCCCGGGTTGGCGTCGTGGACCTACGCCAGTTTGAGCTCCTGGACAACAAAGACTCAACGCGCCTGAACCTGTATCACGAGCCGGGCAGCCCCTCGGCGGAACGTCGCTTCAAGCTGTACCGTCGCGGTCGTCTCTCGCTGACTGCCGTCCTGCCGCTGTTCACCCATTTCGGCATTGAAGTCATCGACGAGCACCCCTACCAGATCGACCGTTCCGACGGCGTCGTGGTGTATGTCTATGACTTCGGGCTCAAGGGCTCGACCCCGGACGCCTGGGTGGGCAGCCGTCGTGAGGGGCTGCGGGAGCTGTTCCAGAACGCCTTCTCAGCGGTCTGGGAGCGCCGTGCCGAGAGCGATGGTTTCAATGCTCTGGTCCTGGGCGGCGAGCTGACCTGGCGGCAGGTCGTGATCCTGCGGGCCGTGGCCAAGTACCTGCGTCAGACCGGGTCGACCTTCAGCCAGGCGTATGTCGAAGCCACGCTGGTCGCGAACGTCTCCATCGCGGCACAGCTGGTTTCGCTGTTCGAGGCCAGGCTCGACCCTGCACACCCGGCCGCCTTGGCAGGCACGGACGCCACAAATGACAGCGGGCGAGAAGCTGCCGAGGCACAGATCGTCGAGGCGATCACCGGCGCCCTGGAGAATGTCGCCAGCCTCGACCACGATCGGATCATCCGGGGCTTCCTCGGCGTTATCCAGGCCACGGTGCGCACCAACTACTACCAGCGTGTGGCGAAGGTGGGCGAACCTGCTTCCGGTGGTGACGCAGGATTCAAGTCGTATCTCTCCCTGAAACTCGACCCGTCGAAGGTGCCGGATCTGCCGGCGCCGCGACCGATGCATGAGATCTGGGTCTACAGCCCTCGCGTGGAGGGTGTGCACCTGCGCTTTGGTCAGGTTGCCCGCGGCGGCCTTCGCTGGAGTGACCGGCGGGAGGACTTCCGCACTGAGGTCCTCGGCCTGGGCAAGGCGCAGATGGTCAAGAACGCTGTCATCGTGCCGACCGGTTCAAAGGGTGGGTTCTTCCCCAAGTCGCTGCCTGACCCCAGTCTTGACCGAGACGCCTGGCTGGCAGAAGGCATCGCGTCCTACAAGCTGTTCATCTGCGGCCTGTTGGACGTGACCGACAACCGCATCGGAAAGGAGGTTGTCCCGCCCGATTCGGTCGTGCGTCACGACGCGGACGACTCCTACCTGGTCGTTGCCGCAGACAAGGGCACTGCGACCTTCTCCGACATCGCCAACGGGGTCGCTCAGTCCTATGGGTACTGGCTCGATGACGCGTTCGCCTCGGGAGGTTCGGCCGGCTACGACCACAAGGTCATGGGCATCACGGCTCGCGGGGCCTGGGAGTCGGTCAAGCGGCACTTCCGCGAGACCGGGGTCGACATCCAGACGACCGACTTCACCGTGGTGGGCGTCGGCGACATGTCTGGTGACGTCTTCGGCAACGGCATGCTGCTGTCCAAGCACATCCGGCTGGTCGCCGCGTTCGACCATCGTCACATCTTCCTGGACCCCAACCCGGTTGCGGCCACATCGTTCCTGGAGCGCAAGCGGCTGTTCGAGATGCCCCGATCCTCCTGGGCGGACTACGACAGGTCACTGATCAGCGAGGGTGGCGCCGTCATCTCCAGGTCGGCCAAGTCCGTGCGGATCAGCGCCCCGGTTGCGACGGTGCTGGGCCTGCCCCCGGGCACCAAGGCGATGACGCCGGCTCAGCTGATGAAATCCATCCTGGCAGCGCCGGTCGATCTGCTCTGGATGGGCGGTATCGGCACCTACGTCAAGGCATCTTTCGAGGTGAACAGTGAAGTCGGGGACCGCGCCAACGATGCCATTCGCATCGACGGAAGTGCCTTAGGCGCCACAGTGGTCGGCGAGGGCGGCAACCTTGGCTGCACACAGCTCGGACGTATCGAGGCCTGCCTGGCGGGCGTGCACATCAACACCGACGCCATCGACAACTCCGCGGGTGTGGACACCTCCGACCACGAGGTCAACATCAAGATCCTGCTGACGGCCATGACCCGTGAGGGTGACATGACGCTCAAGCAGCGCAACGCGCTGCTCGCCTCGATGACCGAAGACATCGCGCGCCAGGTGCTGCGTGACAACTACGAGCAGAACGCCCTGCTCGGAAATGCCCGCGCCCAGGAACACGCGATGCTGCCGGTGCACCGGCGGCTCATCCACTGGCTGGAGGATCGCGGTGACCTCGATCCCGCACTGGAGTTCCTGCCCAGCGACGCCGAGATCGAGCGGCGCCACGATACCGGTCTGGGCCTGACGAGCCCGGAGTTCTCGGTGCTCGTGGCTTACGCCAAGCTCGCACTCAAAAAGGACCTTCTCAAGAGTGCTCTGCCGGACGAGCCCTGGTTCCAGGCAACGCTGACCAAGTACTTCCCCAACCCCATCCGTGAGAACTACCAGGACAAGCTCGCTAGCCACCCGCTGCGCCGCGAGATCATCACCAATGCGGTGGTCAACTCGATGGTCAACCGCGGCGGCATGACGTTTGCGTTCCGGGCCTCTGAGGAGACCGGTGCCACCGCCGAGCAGGTGACACGTGCCTTCGTCGTATGTCGCGAGGTGTTCGACATGGTCGGCTACATCGGCAGCGTTGAACAGCTCGACAATGTCGTGTCCACCGAGACGCAGACGGCGTTGTACCTCGAGTTCCGCCGGCTGCTGGACCGGGCCGTGCGCTGGTTCCTGGTGAACCGTCCGTCAACCATCAACGTCGCCTCGGAGGTTGAGCGCTTCAGCAAGGTGGTCGCCGAGCTGGGGCCGCAGATGTCCACGCTTTTGCAGGGTGCCGAACGCAAGCGCCTTGAAATCCGGGTCAAGGAGCTCGAGAAGGTGGGCGCGCCGAAGGAGATGGCACTTCGTGCCGCGGGCTTGCTGGACCAGTTCTCGCTGCTGGACATCGTGGAGATCAGCGTCGACACCGAGCGTGAGTCTGCCGAGGTTGCGCCGGTTTACTTCGCCACCTCCGAGCAGTTTGGCATCGACGTGATGCTCACCCGAGTTACCAAGCTGCCCCGCGACGACCGATGGGACTCGTTGGCTCGTGGTGCGTTGCGCTACGACCTGTATGCGGTGCTCAAGGCTCTCACCACCTCGGTGCTGGATAGCAGCACGTCCGACCTGGCTCCCAAGGAGCGCACCCTGGCCTGGTCGGAGACCAACGCCGAGTCCCTTGCCCGGGCCAATGCGGCGCTGGCCGGAATCCAGCGGCTGGATAATCCCGGGATCTCTGCCCTATCGGTTGCCCTGCGCATCTTGCGCGGAGTCATCCGCAGCGGATCGGCCACCATCTGAGCCGGGGAGGCAGAGGAGCCACAAGTCGCCGGACTACGCTCGAGGCTGTGCCAACCCTGAACGATGTGCTTCGTGAACAGACCGATCTGGATGCCGTCGACGTTGAGTGGCTGCATCTGCTTCTGGGGGACTGGCAGCTGCTGTCGGACCTGTCCTTTGCGGACCTGGTCCTGTGGGTTCCGGCGGCTGCGGGCAGGTGGTACGCGGCTGCCCACGTCCGACCCACCACCGGGCCGATGGTGTTCTTCGACGACGTCGTGGGGCGACGGGTCGACCGGGGGCGCCGCCCACTGCTGGACCAGGCGTTCAGCGAGCTGCGGATCGTGCGAGGACGCGATCCCGAGTGGCGTGACGACACGCCCATTCGTGAGGAAGCCATCCCCGTCGTCAGCGAGGGACGTGCTCTGGCGGTGCTCACCCGGCATACCAACCTTGCGACGCTACGCACCCCGAGCCGTCTTGAGCTGACCTATCTGGCCAGCGCGGACGCTCTGGCGCGGATGATCGCGGCAGGGGAGTTCCCCACGATGGGGGCTCCGACAGGCCAGCGGCGCGGTGCGCCCCGGGTCGGCGACGGGGTGATCCGCCTGGACACTGACGGGACCGTGAACTATGCGAGCCCGAACGCCGTCTCGGCCATCCATCGCCTTGGGTATGTGGGTGATGTCATCGGCACTTCACTGATCCGGATCGCCGCCGAGGTACTGCGTGATGAAGAACCGGTGGACGAGAGGCTCGCGCTGGTCGTGACAGGGCGGGCGCCCTGGCGCACCGAGGTGGAGTCGCGCGGCGCGAGTGTGTCCTTGCGGGCGATCCCGCTGACCGAGGCAGGCCAGCGCACCGGCGCGATCCTGCTGCTGCGCGACGTCAGCGAGCTCCGCCGCCGTGAGCGAGAGCTGCTGACCAGAGACGCGACCATCCGTGAGATCCACCATCGGGTCAAGAACAACCTGCAGACGGTGGCGGCTCTGCTCCGGATGCAGTCACGCAGGACCCCCGACACTCAGGCCCGCGCTGCGCTCGATGAGGCGGTACGACGCGTGGGCACCATCGCGCTGGTCCACGAGACCCTGAGTCAGGCTTTCGACGAGACGGTCGACTTTGATGAGATCGTGGCACGAGGGTTGGCGGACATGGTCGAGGTCGCGACTCGTGAGGTGTCGGTGCGCGCTGAACGCATCGGGTCCTTTGGCCGGTTGCGAGCCGAGGACGCCACGGCGCTGGCGATGGTGGTCACCGAACTGGTGCACAACGCGATCAAGCACGGGCTGGCCCATACCGGGGGGGTTGTCAGTGTTGGGGCGGCGCGCAGTCGCGACGATGACGATGAGCTGCTCACCGTGACGGTCACCGATAACGGCTCAGGCCTGCCGGAAGGGTTCGACCCGGCCGCCTCGAGTCTGGGAACCCAGATTGTCACCTCTTTGGTGCAGGAGCTGCGTGGACGGATCGTGTGGAGCAGCGCGAAGCCGCACGGAACCACAGTGCGGTTCGTCGCGCGGCTTCGGTCGATCAAGTCCAACGAATCCGTCAAAGACGGGGCTTAGCTCAGCCGGCGCGGCGGGCCCGGGCATTGCGACGTTTGAGGGCGCGCCGTTCGTCCTCGGACAGGCCGCCCCAGACTCCGGCGTCCTGGCCGGACTCGATGGCCCATTTCAGGCAGGTCTCAACGACCTCACAGCGTCGGCAGACGGCTTTGGCCTCTTCTATCTGGAGAAGCGCGGGGCCGGTGTTTCCGATGGGGAAAAACAGCTCGGGGTCCTCGTCCAGGCAGGCAGCGAGGTTGCGCCAAGTCATCAGATTGGACTCCTTGAGTCATAGGTATGGGGGATCAGCATCACGCGGGTCAGGTCATCAGCGCATCGGCGTCGTTGTCGCTGCGGTTGTGCAGGGTTCTCATGGGTAACGCAGAACTCTGGTTATACGATCCAACGTCTAAGCATGAGAATCGTACTCACTAATCGTCGTGGGCGCGCGTCGAACTGCGAACAGCAGAACGAACATGAGCCTGAACGACCTTGCCGGCCCCAGTCAGCCAAGTCTCACAGATCAGGTCGTGTTTGGAGTAGTGATTCCCGATGATCTGGGGCGTACATCTTGACAAGTTTGTCACATGCGTCAAGGGGTGGCAGATTTTCACGCTCGCAAGAGGGCGGATCGGCCGAGCGGTTGAGACCCCCCTGAGGCAATCGTCTCCCGGCCCTGAGCCGGGTTCTGTGACGGGACAACGAGTTCCGACCGGATCGTGGCGGCAAGGGTGAGCTGCACAGTAGGAGTCCCGGTCATTCATGGCCGCGAGGTGTCAATTAGCGGTACAGGTTCGCCGGGCGTTGGGGTCGACTCACCATGCCTATCGCTTGGCGTTGCCGGCTCGCGACCCATCTCAGCAGGGAGGGTCGTGGCGCCGGGTGTGAGCCTTTGAGGTATTCCTGCAGGTGTGACCACAGCTGCCGGCTGCGCGCATATCGGTGGCTCGTAGCGCGTGCGTCGACAGGCCCGATCACCTGACGCATGATTTGTCTGATTTGGCTGCTTCGCACACTGGTGGCAAGGTTCGCCTGCATGAGCGATATGAGTGAAACAGAGAATGTCGGGGAGAACCGGTTACGGCGATCGACCCAGCGACAGGGCCTGCTGCTCGTGAGATCTCGCCAAAACGACCCACGGGCGTTCGACTTGGGCAGGTGCGTGGACATTGTGACCAACACGCACGTCGCAGGCGACCAGGAGTCCGGCTATGGTCACCACCTGAACACCGTCCAGTGCTACCTCAACCGGGGCCTTTGATGAGCAGCCCCTTGCCCTCATCGGCGGTCGAACTGATCACCTGTCAGCCGTGGTGTGAGCACGGCGACGGACACCCTAATGAGAAGGTGCGCGAGGACCAGTGGTGCTTCGGGGTCGAGCACCGGGTGCACCTGTCGACCGAGCCGGAGATGCTCATGTCTGACGGGAGCAAAGAGCAGCAGCACCTGAACACCTACCTGTTGCGACAGGCCGATGACACAGCGCCCCGAGTGTTCATTGGCCACGACGACGGTTTTGGTAAATCGGCAACCTTGGACGAGGCGAGGCGGTTTGCCCTTGAGATTCTCGCGCGAGTCGACGGGCACGAGGTCTGACCTCTACTGAAGGGTGCAGCGCCCCCGGCCAAACGTGCCCACCGGCCAGGGGCTAGACCAGCAGTAAGGACCTCGAAGCGCGTTCGCAGCGTCCATTGAGGTCTGAACCGAGTTCGCCTATCCGAAGGAGATCCAGTTGTGAACATCATTCTGCACGAGAGCCCACCATCCGGTTCCACAGCGGCGGCGGGAGCATGAGCGGCATCGATACCGAGATCTTGGCTATGTTCAACGGTCTTAATGCGACTCGCCAGGGAAAGCTTCTCGACTTCCTTGGAGAGCTCGTCGAAGAGCATCCCGCACAGCAGCGCGCGGAGGCGCCGGTCTCATCCTCGCAGCGGCGCTGATCTGGATCAACGATCCCAGCGAGGTCTGCCCTGCCACCCAAGACGCCCGGGCGTGACCGCGTCTTGGGTGGCGCAAATCTGGTCCTCAGGTCGGGATGGCCGCGTTAGCCCGGGGACCGGGGCAGGCAAGACGACGACGCTCAACCGCCTGGTGTCGGCAATTCCTTGGCCGTGAACAGGCGAGCGCCCTTGCAGTGATGTTCGAGCTGAAGATTCCTGTACGTCGCGGCTGCATGCAGTGCCACCCGCGCAACCGGTCACGATCACCGTGCAGTCGCGTCCACGGTCTGAAGTGCGCCAGCGGTCGCGTAGTCTCAGTGCTGATGGCTGTTGACTTTGCACTTGAGCTCAAGGACCTGCGCGCGACCATGGAGTCTGTGCGGCAGGTGACCGATCTGGACTCTCTACGCACCAAGATCACCGAGCTTGAGGAGCAGTCCGGGGCGCCCGACCTGTGGGACGACCCGGAGACCGCCCAGGAGGTCACCAGCCGTCTGTCACGCGCCAACTCTGAGCTTGAGCGGATTACTGGGCTGGACAATCGCATCGACGACCTTGAGCTGATGGTCCAGCTGGGCACCGAAGAGGCCGATGCCGACACGATGACGGACGCCGAGAAAGAGCTGGCCAGCCTGAAGAAGGCCGTTGGCGAGCTTGAGGTCCAGACCCTGCTCAACGGAGAGTGGGACAAGCGTGAGGCCGTGATATCGATCCGGTCCGGCGCAGGCGGCGTCGACGCAGCCGACTTCGCCGAGATGCTCATGCGGATGTACCTGCGCTGGGCGGAGCGGCACGGCTACCCAGTTGCCGTACTCGACACGTCATATGCAGAGGAGGCCGGGCTGAAGTCCGCCACCTTCGAAGTCAAGGTTCCCTACGCGTACGGCACGCTCTCTGTCGAGGCCGGCACCCATCGCCTTGTGCGCATCTCGCCCTTCGACAACCAGGGTCGCCGACAGACCTCCTTCGCTGCGGTCGAGGTCATTCCGCTGATCGAGCCGACGGACAGCATCGAGATCCCGGACAACGACATCAAGGTCGACGTATTCCGCTCCAGCGGCCCCGGTGGCCAGTCGGTCAACACCACGGACTCGGCTGTCCGGATGACTCACCTTCCCACCGGCATCGTCGTCTCGATGCAGAACGAGAAGTCCCAGATCCAGAACCGGGCCGCGGCCCTGCGCGTCCTGAAGTCCCGGCTGCTGCTGCAGCGTCAGGCCGAGGAGCACGCACAGAAGAAGGCCATGGCCGGAGATGTCAAGGCGAGCTGGGGCGACCAGATGCGTTCCTACGTACTGAACCCGTACCAGATGGTCAAGGACCTACGCACCGAGTACGAGGTGGGAAATACCAGCGGAGTATTCGACGGCGATATCGACGGCTTCATCGAGGCCGGGATCCGCTGGAAACGTAGCGCCGAACGCGACGAGGCATAGAGCCGCAACGCCGGGAGCCCCACGGTCCACGTATGCCTGCCCAGCCGTCGTAGGCTGGCGTTACACCTGCGGCGCAGGTTCTTGGCTGCAGGCGATCCCCGTTTTCGGGGGTGGTCCTGACCCCAAGCTGCAGAGGCGCACGCCACGGATGATTCGCTTCGAGAACGTCACCAAGATCTATCGGCGCACCAGCCAGCCGGCGCTGCGCGGGATCTCCCTCGAGGTCGAGCGCGGCGAGTTCGTGTTCGTCGTGGGTCAGTCCGGTTCGGGCAAGTCCACCCTGCTGCGCCTGATCCTTTGCGAAGAGTCAGCGACCTCGGGCAACGTGCTCGTGGCCGGACGCGAGCTGTCCAAACTGCCAAGACGCAAGGTGCCGCAGTTGCGTCGCGAGATCGGCACCGTATTCCAGGACTTCCGGCTGCTGCCCAACAAGACCGTCTTCCAGAACGTCGCGTTCGCTTTGCAGGTGCTGGGTAAGTCGCGTCAGACGATTAGGGCGGTCGTGCCTGAGACCCTCGAGATGGTCGGTCTCGCCGACAAGGAGAAGCGGCTGCCGCACCAGCTCTCCGGAGGCGAGCAGCAACGGGTGGCGATCGCGCGGGCCTTCGTCAACAAGCCTTCGATTCTGTTGGCCGACGAGCCCACGGGCAACCTCGACCCGACCACGAGCCTGGAGATCGTGCGCCTGCTGGACAGGATCAACCGCACCGGAACCACGATCGTGATGGCCACTCACGACAACGGGATCGTAGATCAGCTGCGCAAGCGCGTTGTCGAGCTCGACGATGGCAAGCTGGTCCGCGACCAGATGCGCGGCGCCTACGGGGGCGGCACCCCCGCCCCGAAGGCAGAGGGGTAGGGCCATGCGCCTGCAGTTCATCCTCAGCGAGATCTGGGTCGCCCTGCGCCGGAACCTGTCCATGTCGATCTCGGTCGCGCTCGTCACGATGGTGTCCGTATTGTTTCTCGGGCTCGGCGTCCTGGCCCAGCGGCAGGTCGACACCATGAAGGACTACTGGTACGACCGGGTCCAGGTCTCGATCTTCCTGTGCACCACCAAGTCGGACCTGCCCAACTGCTCCACGAGCGCGGTTACCGATGCTCAGCGCGCCCTTATCCTCAGTCAGCTTGACGCGATGAAGCCCTTGGTTAAGAACGTCTATCTGGAGTCGCAGCAACAGGCATACGACCGTCTCAAGGCGCAGTCCACGGATAGCTCCGCCTACCGTGACATCACGGCTGCCCAGATGCCCGAGAGCTTCAGGGTGCAGCTGTCGGACCCGACCAAGTACGACGTGATCACCAGCGCGTTCACCGGCGCGCCTGGCGTAGGCGACATCCAGGACCAGCGCCGTATCCTCGACCCCCTGTTCAATGTGCTGAGGGGTCTGTCCTTCGGGGCGCTCGGACTGGCCGGGTTGATGGTGTTGTGCTCGGTTCTGCTCGTGGCCACGACCATCCGCCAGACGGCATTCAGCCGCCGCCGTGAGACGGGCATCATGCGTCTGGTCGGGGCCTCCGCGTTCAACATCGAGCTGCCGTTCATTCTCGAGACGTTGATCGCCACAGTTGTCGGCTCGGTCTTGGCGATCGGCGTTCTGTGGGCCATGGTGCGATATGGCATTGGCTACTTGGGTAAGACACTGCCGGTCAACTTCATCACCACGGCGGACCTGTGGATGGTCGCGCCCTGGCTCGTGGGGGCCGCTGCCGCGCTGGCGATCCTGACCGCGTGGCTCACGCTGCGTCGCTATCTGAAGGTCTGACGGCGCATTGAGGATGCATAGGTAGTACGTTCAGACACACCTTTGGATTGGGCGCCGAATGCTCTGCATCGGCCAAGTGGCTGTGATAACACTGAACAGGTGAAGGGAGTTCTGGCTGTGCCACCATTACGTCGCCGCACCTGGACGCGGATGGTAGGTTTCGGCGCCGTTCTCGCCACAGCCATCAGCCTTGGACTGGTGCCTGCCAGCTCGGCCGACACTGCGGGGGACAAGAAGAAGGTCGATGCCAACATCGCTCAACTGAGCACCGCTATCGAGGGCACCTCACAGGATCTGGCCAAAGCGGTGCAGGATTTGCAACGCACGCAGGCGTTGCTGCCTGGCGCACGGCAGGCATTGACTGCCGCCGCCGCAGCCCAGGTCGTGGCTGATCGCGACAACCAGACGATGGCCACGGCCCTTGCCGTCGCGCAGGCAAATGAGGCCAAGGCCACGGATACTCTCGGGCAGAATACCCGCGACAGCCAGGCTGCTCAGGACCAGCTCGCCAACCTGGTCCGCGACGACTATCAGCAGGGTGGGGTCTCCACCCTTGCGATCGCGCTCCAGGCCACCAGCCCTCAGGACCTGACCGACCGTCTCATCACGATGGACACCGTCATGCGGGTCCGTAGCGCGACGTTACGTGGACTGGACACCGAGCGGGCGCAGGGCCAAGCCACCCAGTCTCACCTGGTTGCCGTGCGCCAACAGGTGGCGGCGCTGAAGGTCCTGTCCGATGCTTCCCTGGCCAAGGCCGCGGCGGCGGCCAAGACAGCGGCGGATGCCAAGACCAACCTCGATCTGTTGGTTGCCACCCAGGCCGAGTATGAGGCAACGGTTGCCACCAAGAAGGCCACCGAAATGACGAACCTCAACAAGATGCAGGCGGAGTCCGACTCATTGATGAGGCAGCTGGCGGCTCGCGCCCAGGCGGCTCGCGCCCAGGCGGCTCGCGCCCAGGCGGCTCGCACTGCTGCTGGCGGAGCATTGCAGTTCGTGGCACCGAATGCGCCGCCGGGCGCCAGCAGCGGATTCCTGAGCTATCCGCTCAGTGCACCGGTGTCCCAGGAGTTCCGTCCGCGCGGTGATCCCCTGGGCTATCACCCCGGCATCGACTTCGCCGCCAACTGTGGTTCGCCGGTTTACGCTGCGGCCGCCGGCGATGTCATCATGACGACGCCGGAGTCCCTGTCGGGAGGCTACGGTAACCGGCTGATCATCGACCATGGCATTCAGCGCGGTGTCGACCTGACGACGACCTACAACCACCTGACCAGTTTTGTGGTCACATCGGGACATGTGGCTCGGGGCCAGGTTGTCGCGTACTCGGGTACAACCGGGTTCTCGACCGGCTGTCACCTACACTTCGAGACTCGTGAGGACGGCACCCCGGTCAACCCGCGTCTCTGGTTGTGACCAACAGGTAGCGTTGGGCCAGCAGCCGCGCACCATCGCCTGACCAACGCCGGATCGGCCAAGACGGCTGACTCACGCGCGGCACATCCAAGACCAGAAGAAGGGAAGACAACGGTGGCCAAGGAGAAGGGTCTGAAGGTCGTTGCGCGCAACCGCAAGGCCTATCACGACTATCTCATCGAGGACACCTTCGAGGCCGGTATGGTCCTGAGCGGCACCGAGGTCAAGGCGCTGCGAGCGGGCCGGGCCTCGCTGGTTGACGGTTACGCGACGGTGCGCGATGGAGAGATCTGGCTCGAGGGGGTCCACATCGCGGAGTACACCGAGGCGACCTGGAACAATCACACACCTCGCCGTCGGCGCAAGCTGCTCCTGAACAAGTCGGAGATCGTCAAGCTGATCCAGAAGGACAAAGAGAGCGGCTACACCATCGTGCCGCTGTCGATGTATTTCAAGGACGGTTACGCAAAGGTCGAGATCGCCCTCGCCAAGGGCAAGCGCACCTATGACAAACGCCAGACGCTGCGTGCCCAGCAGGATGAGCGCGAGGCTCAACGGGCGGTCTCCGCCCGACGGCACAGATGACGAAGTCCGCGTACCGCGTTGTGGAGATGAGCGTGCGTCTGCCAAGTGCAGGCCGGGGCTGACTCCCAGCGCGGGCGGCAGTCCACGACTATCAGAAGGTGGGCTGGACCTCTGAGCCAAAGGTCAGGTTCAGCCTAGGAGGCGACCACGAAATGAGACGTGAGTCTTGTTATGCGGGCCCTTGGCACGCAGATACACAGCCCTGACCACCCTGTACGACGGGTGGTCGGGGCTGCAGCATGGCGCTCGCGCGCGCCAGGGGTCAGAGGCGGATGAGCATCTTGCCGGTGTTGGCGCCGGCCATCAGATCCCTGAAACCGTTGACAGCATTGTCGATTCCGTCTACCACGGTCTCGCGCCAGATGATCTTGCCCTCGGCCAGCCATTGTCCGACCTCGGTCTCGAACTGCGGGCGAAGGTCTGAGTGGTCAAAGACGATGAAGCCGCGCAGGGTCAGGCGCTTGCCGATGATCATCGCCATGTTTCGGGGGCCGGGGGTCGGCCCGGTGGCGTTGTAGCCCGAGATCATCCCGCAGATGGCGACGCGACCACGGGGCCGCATGGCACTGATGGCGGCTTCGAGGTGGTCACCACCGACGTTGTCGAAATAGACGTCGATGCCCTCGGGCGCCGCCTTGGCCAAGCCCTTGCGGATCGGCGTCGCCTTGTAGTCGACGGCCGCATCGAATCCGGCCTCGTCCAGCAGCCAGGAGATCTTCTCGGGACCTCCGGCGCTCCCGACGACCAGAGATGCGCCCTTGAGGCGGGCGAGCTGGCCGACCACTGAGCCAACCGCTCCGGCCGCCGCAGACACGAAGACGCGATCGCCTTCGGCGAACTCACCGATCCGGAGCAGGCCAGCGTAGGCGGTCAGGCCCGTCATGCCCAGAACTCCGAGGTAGGCCTGTGCGGGTGCGAGGGTGGTGTCCAGAACGCGGGCGCTCTGAGCCGGAATCAGTGAGATCGTGCGCCAGCCCAGTGCGTGTGCCACCGTGTCTCCGACGGCAATCGGGGTGCCGTTGCTATCCACGGCATCGGCTCCGACTTGTTCGACGGTCCCGACCGCGGCGCCGTCCATCGGCTGGTCGAGCTGGAAGGGTGGGACATAGGACTTGGTGTCGTTCATCCGGCCACGCATGTAGGGGTCGACCGACAGGAAGCTGTTGCGGACGAGGATCTCGTCGGTGGCCGGCGCCGGGAGCTCGACGTCAACGAGGGCGAAGTCTTCGTCGACGGGGACGCCATCGGGACGACGGGTGAGGTGCCATTCGCGGCTTTTGGTCATGTCTGGAACGGTAGCGCTAATCCGGAATGGTTTCGTACTCGGTCGGGTTGGACAGATATGCTGAGATGAGACTGTCCGTGAGGTCAGTGTTGACAAGTGAACAGTGCGACGTGTGCCACCCCATGGGGGTGATCGGTTTCGACGTTGATCGTCATTCCAGGAGAAGCGGGTCGAGGACGCAGGGTTATCTCGTTAACGATCCTTGCAA
>CABDZK010000151.1_pt1 | contig 15774 bp, 15 predicted proteins | sample 3132141 | NCBI WGS metagenome assembly CABDZK01 (sample SAMEA5534340, study PRJEB31848) | metagenome | biome: tundra; feature: field; material: soil | place: USA | collected 2013-05 | depth 0.45 m | reverse complement strand
TACTATGACTCACTCTTGGCGAAGGTGATCGTGCACGGCTCGAACCGTGACGAGGCCATGGCGCGAATGACCCACGCGTTGCGGCGCTGCCGCATCGAGGGGGTGGCCACCACCCTGGACCTTCACAGGCGTCTGGTCGAGGACGACGAGATGTGCGCGGGCGGGGTCGACACCATGTTCTTCACCCGTTTCCTGGCCCGTCAGGAAACGCTGTCGGACGCAACGGTAGGGGCCTGAGATGGCGAACATCGAGCTTGTCGACGTTTCTCTACGAGACGGCAACCAGAGCCTTTGGGGAGCGACCGGCCTGCGCACCGCGCAGATCCTGCAGATCGCTCCGGCCATGGACCGGGTAGGGTTCCGCGCGCTGGACTACACCTCGAGCACCCATATGGGCGTGGCGGTCCGCAACTTCCGTGAGGACCCGTGGGAGCGGATCCGGCTGACGAGACAGGCCATGCCGAATACGGCACTGCAGTTCATCGGCACCGGGTTCCGGTTCATCTCCTGGGAGACTGCCCACCCCGACTTCATGCAGCTCGTCTACGACCGTCTCGTGGTCAACGGCATCGACCGGGTCGTGGTCCTGGACCCGATGCACGACATCGACGCTGCCGTCGAGTCCGCCCGCATGCTGCGCAGGGCCGGGGTGAGGGAGATCATCGGCGCTCTCGTCTACACCATCAGCGAGGTGCACGACGATGCGTTCTACGCGCGGCTCGCACAGCAGATGGCAGCCTGCCCCGACATCGACCGGGTCTATGTGAAGGACCCCGCGGGCCTGCTGACCCCCGAACGAGCGAGGTCCCTGCTGCGCGCCGTACGTGCCGCACTGGCAGGCAAGCCCCTCGAGCTGCACTCGCACTGCACCATAGGGTTGTCCCCTATCACCTACACCGTCGCGGCGGACCTTGTCGACGTTCTGCAGGTTGCCTGCGGACCGCTGTCCAACGGCTCGTCCCTTCCGGATGCCCAGCGTGTTGTGGCCAACCTGCGGGAGCTCGGCCACACCGTTGACGTCGACGACCGGCTTCTGGGCAAGGTGGCCGACTACTTTAACCGGCTCGCCGAGGCCGAGAGCTTGCCTTCCGGCACCCCTCAGGAGTACGACACCTCCTTCCTGAGGCACCAGGTCGCCGGGGGCGTGTTGAGCACGACCCGACGGCAGCTGAGAGAGCTGGACATGGAGCCCAGGTTCGACGCCGTTATGGAGGAGGTGGGCCAGGTGCGAGCAGAGCTCGGATACCCGATCATGGTCACCCCGTTCCCGCAGATGGTGTGTTCCCAGGCTCTGTTCAACGTGATCGGAACAGAGCGGTACGCCAACGTGCCGGATCAGGTGATCCGCTACGTTCTCGGCAACTTCGGGCGGCCCGCGGGGCCAATCGACCCGGACGTGCGTGACCGGATTCTGGGCCTTCCGCGCGCCCGAGAGCTGGCCGGCGAGCCTCCGGCACCCACACCAGCGGAGCTTCGCAAGCAGTTCGGTTCCCTGATTTCGGACGAGGAGCTCCTGTTGCGGGCGACCATGCCCGCCGACCAGGTGGACGCCATGATCGCCTCGGGACCGGCGCAGCGTCACTACACACCCGAGGCGCAACAGGTCCTGCGGCTGGTTGATCACCTCGCCGCACGCCAGGATCTTGCGGAGTTGACCGTCGAGAAGCCAGGTCTGAGCATCACTGCCCGATACAGGAAAGAGAGCGTTGTCGATGCCTGAACGTACGACTTCCGAGGGGCCCTTGCCGGTCCTTGCATCCCGGCTACTGCACCAGGTCAAGGGTTTCATCTTCGACATGGACGGCACGCTGGTGCTCGGGGACCGCCACAACCGTGGGCTCAAGCCCCTGCCCGGTGCCGTAGAGCTGACGAGCCTCTTGAGAGACCAGGGGGTCCCTTTCGTGGTGTGCACTAACGGGACCACCCGAGTGCCCTCAGACTACGCAGGGATCTTGCGGGACCTCGGTTTCCCAGTGGAAGACGGCAGCGTTCTCACGCCGGCGAGTGCAGCGGTCGACCTGTTCCACCAGCTCGGCTACCGGCGGGTGATGGTGCTGGGCGGTGACGGGTTGAGCGTTCCGTTGCGCGATGCCGGAATCGAGGTCGTACCCCGGGTGCGCGACTCGGGAGCAGAGGCGGTCCTGGTCGGGTGGTTTCGGGAGGTCTCGTTCGCCGACCTTGAAGCTGCCTGTGACGCAGTGTGGGCTGGCGCCCGCTTCTACAGCAGCTCGCAGTCGCTTTTCTTCGCCACAGCCGAGGGCCGGACCTTGGGCACCTCCCGGGCGATCAGCGCGGTGGTACACGACCTGACCGGTGCCCCGGTCGAGGTTGTCGGAAAGCCGTCTCTGTACACGATGGACGCCGCCGCGCAAAGGCTCGGACTCGACAGCAACCAGTTGGCGGTAGTGGGTGACGACCCGGAGCTGGAGATGGCCATGGCGCACCGTGGAGGTGCCCTTGCGGTCTCGGTGGCCACTGGGGTGCACAAGCTCTCAGATTTCGGCGGCCTCCCAGCCGAGCAACGTCCCGACCTGAGCTTCGCCGGGGCCAGTGCTCTATTCGACCTCTACCGGGCTGAGGTGTAGCGACGATGGGAAGTGCGATCAACCTCGACGAGCTCGTCGCCATCGACGTGCACACACACGCAGAGATGTCCTCCGACGGGCACGGGTCGCTGAGTGCGGACCTCTTCGGCGCCTCGGCGGCGTACTTCAAGTCGAACACCGAGCGTCAGCCGACCATCCCGCAGATGGCCGACTACTACCGCGAACGCAGGATGGCAGCGGTAGTGTTCACCGTCGACGCCGAGCATGCCACGGGGCATCCGCGGATCTCCAACGAGGAGGTCGCGGAGAGCTGCATCGAACACGGAGACGTACTGATCCCCTTCGCCAGCGTCGACCCCTGGAAGGGGAAACAGGGCGTGCGGGAAGCCCGCTGGCTTGTCGAGGAGTATGGCGTCCGGGGATTCAAGTTCCACCCCAGCCTTCAGGGTTTCGCCCCCGACGACCATGTCGCATACCCGTTGTACGAGGCGATCGAAGAGCTTGGCGTCCCCGCACTGTTCCACACCGGCCAGACTGGCATCGGGGCCGGCCTACCAGGAGGGGGCGGGATCAGGTTGAGATACTCCAACCCGATGCTTGTCGACGACGTTGCCGTGGACTTCCCCGAGTTGCGCGTCATCCTCGCCCACCCATCCTTCCCGTGGCAGGACGAGGCTCTGGCCGTGGCGACCCACAAACGGTACGTCTATATCGACCTATCGGGATGGTCCCCTAAGTACTTCCCGCCTCAGCTTGTCAAGTACGCCAACACCCTGCTCAAAGACAAGGTGCTTTTCGGGTCGGATTACCCGGTCATCACGCCGGACCGTTGGCTGTCGGACTTCGACAAACTCGACATCAAGCCAGACGTGCGAAACAAAATCCTGAAGGACAACGCCGCGGGGTTGCTTGGCCTCACTCAACCCACTGGGCAAGACGGAACCAATCGCGGCCTTGGCTAAGGGAGCGCGAGCAGCCGTGGGCGCGGCATCAGCGCCGCCGTATGCCGGGCGACCGTGTGGCTCGCCCATGCCGCCAGCAGCAAACGGCAGTGCCGTCTCGGCCTGAAGTCGGACCGTCAGCACCCTCAGCGTTGTCGCGCTGCAAACGGTGCGGGACGTGGCATGACCACCCAACGCAACCGTCCGGGAAATGGCGGGCCGGTCAGCTGCCGCACACGAGAGTGCGAACCTGGGCTAGAACACCACTTCCGTGGACTCAACTCGGAATGGTCTCACGGTTCCGCCGGCGGCGCTCTGGACAGCGGCCTGCTGGATCCCCGCATCTGCTGAAGGGAAGCCTTCCTTCCGTGCGGCGGAAGGGCGTCTGGACAGCGGGAGCGCGGACGCGCAACCTCGGGTCACACCCCAACCCAGCAGGAGGATGCCGCATGAGCTTCGTCAGGAACCAGTGGTACGTCGCGGCATATGGCACGGAGGTCGGCCATGAGCTGTTCTCCCGGACGGTGTGCGGCGAGTCGATCCTGTTCTGGCGCACTGAGGCCGGCGAGATCACCGCGATGGCCGACCGTTGTGTCCACCGGCGGTTTCCGTTGTCCGAGAAGCCGAGCCACCTTGTCGGGGACACCGTGGTCTGTGGCTACCACGGCTTCACCTACGGGGTCGACGGTGGCTGCGTGGCGGTCCCCGGCCAGACCCGCATCCCCCGAACGGCGCGGCTGGTGACCTTTCCCATCAAGGAGCAGGACTCTTTCGTTTGGGTGTGGATCGGGGACAAGGACAAGGCGGAGGAGTCGCTGATCCCGAGGGCCCCCTGGCTGGACTCGCCCGACCACACAACGGTCCGCGGGATGGAGCCACTCAAGGCCCGCTACATGCTGCTCGTCGACAACCTGCTTGACCTCTCCCATGAGACATACCTGCACGGCGGCTACATCGGCACGCCGGAGGTGGCGCACACTCCGATAACCACGGAGGTGGATGACGAGACGGGCGTTGTCTATGTCAGTCGCCACATGGACGACGCCGAGTGTCCTTCGTTCTACGCCAAGTCCACCGGCATCGAAGGGCGCATCGTGCGCTGGCAGGACATCGAGTACTTCCCACCCTGCCTCTACCTGCTGCACTCGCGCGTCGCCCCGGTCGGGGTGTACCCGAAGGATGACGGCACCGACACCGATGCTTTTCACGTCGAGGTGGTCTACGCCATCACCCCGGAGACCGAGAACACGACGCACGACTTCTGGGCCGTCGCCCGCGACTTCGCCCTTGACGACCAGGGGGTTTCGGACTTCTTGCATGACAACAACCGCACCGTCGTTCTCCAGGACGTTGTCGCGCTCGACAAGCTCGAGCAGGTCATCGCGACCGAGCCCGAGAGCTACCAGGAGCTTTCGATCAACATCGACACTGGAGGGCTGGCTGCCCGGCGCATCCTCAAGCGGATGGCCGAGGCAGGTGCACCGCAGGAGCAGGTGGCCCGGTGACGGAGCGTCCGATGGCCATGTTGTCAGGGCCCACCGTGTTCCGGGTGGTCTGGCTGCCCGGGTCCGACCGTTTGCGCGGATACTGCTGGTGCGGCGCCTCGCACGAGAGCGAGGGCCCGGTCGAGCTCTGGACATGGCTGCTCGCCCACCCGGACACCCACGGCAGCCAGAAGAGCGCCGGCACGCCGGACCCGGCCCCGGGTGAGCTTCAGCTTGCCGGCTCCCTCGGCTGAGGAGGACTCGATGTACAGCACGCACGAAGAGGTCGAACGGGACGTTGTCGTCACCGCGAGGGCCGACGAGGCGGAAGGCGTCGTCGTCCTCACCCTTGAGCTCCCAGACGGGGGCGACTTGCCGGTCTGGACCCCGGGCGCCCACGCCGACCTGTTGATGGGCGACGGCCTGGTGCGCCAGTACTCGCTGTGTGGCGACCCGGCCGACCGGCGGCGCTGGCAAGTCGCGGTGCTGCTTGAGCCCAGGTCGCGCGGCGGCTCGCGGTTCGTCCACGCCGAGCTGGCCGAGGGGGCGACCTTGCGGGTACGCGGCCCCCGCAACCACTTCGCGCTCGCACCAGCCAAGAGCTACCTTTTCGTCGCCGGAGGGATAGGAATCACCCCGATCCTGCCGATGGTCGCGGCGGCCGAGGCCGAGGGGGCCCAGTGGCGCCTCGCGTATGGGGGACGGACCCGTGCCTCGATGGCCTTCCGGACCGAGCTGACCCAGCGGTTCGGCGAGCGGGTCGACATCCGGCCCCAGGACGAGACAGGGCTGCTGGACCTGGCTGGACTGCTTGGCAGTGCCGACTCCGAGACCCTCGTCTACTGCTGTGGCCCCGAGCCCTTGCTTGCAGCCGTCGAGGCGGCTTGTGGCCACTGGCCGTTCGGTGCGCTGCACGTGGAACGCTTCTCGCCTAAGAAGATCGCCGAGCCGGTGCGGCAGGAGTCGTTCGAGGTTGAGCTGGCCAAGTCCGGGATGGTGCTGACCGTGCTCCCGGGCAGGTCAGTACTGGAGGTCGTAGAGGAGGCCGGCGTGACCGTGTTGTCCTCTTGCACCCAAGGGACGTGCGGGACCTGTGAGACCACCGTGCTGGCCGGGGTGCCGGAGCACCACGACTCGCTGCTCAGCGCCGACGAGCGCGCGGCGAACGACACCATGTTCATCTGCGTCTCCCGCTCCTGTAGTCCGCGGCTGGTGCTAGAACTGTGAGGTGATGACCCCCGCGGGGCTGGCCACGCCCACGGCGGCGGGCAAGGTCCTCGACGTCCTCGGCGCGTTCGGGACGGAGGCACGCGAGCTCACGCTGTCCGCGATCGCGCGACGGTCCGGGCTGGCGCTGACCACCGCCCACCGGGTTGTCGCCGAGCTGGTTGCCTGGGGGGCCCTTGAGCGCGGGGACGATGGCCTTTATCGGATCGGCTTGCGGCTCTATGAGGTCGGCGCGCTCGCGCCAAGAGGCGTGGCGCTGCGCGACGCCGCGATGCCGTTCATGGAGGACCTCTACGAGATCACCCACGAGGTGGTCCAGTTGGGCGTGCGCGAGGGCACCGAGCTCGTCTTCACCGAGCGGCTCGCGGGACGGTCGTCGGTGGGGGTGCACACCCGGGTGGGACTGCGGTTCCCGCTGCCGGCCAGTGGTGCCGGGCTCGTGCTGCTGGCCTTCGCTCCGCACGACGTTCAGGAGGCTGTGCTCGCTGGGCCGTTCCAGGCATTCACCTCCAAGACCATCACCGACCCGGCGCTGCTAAGAACGCGCCTGGCGGAGGTACGGCGCAGCGAGATCGCTGTCAGCGACGGGCAGGTGACCCTCGACAGCCTGTCCGTCGGCGCTCCGGTGCGAGACCCGTCTGGAGCCGTCGTCGCTGCAGTATCCATCGTGGTGCACGCCGGCTCGCAGGATGCTTCGTTGCTGGCCCCGCTCGTGCTCACCGCCGCGCGCGGCATCTCGCGCTCGCTCGCCGGATCGCCCGCCCTCCGCCAGGCAACGGCATATCCGACCTCCTTGCGGACGCGCCGCGAGTCCAGCTGACGGTCGGGGTGCGCGACTTTCGTCGATCGGGGCAGCGTCACCTGCGCGGGAGCTCCTGCTGTTCTCGCAGCGCAGACCCCGGTGCAACGCCCCCGCCGCTTCCCGCGGCCCTCTTCGACCCGCGGTCAGCCCCATACCTCCGCGGCGGTCTCGACGATCAGGCGCAGTTTGGCGGTCTCCTCGTCCAAGGTGAGGTTGTTGCCCTCGACGGTCGAGGAGAAGCCGCACTGGGCCGATAGACACAGCTGCTCGAGCGGCACGTACTTCGCTGCCTCGTCGATCCGCCGTTTGAGGTCGTCCTTGGACTCGAGCTCGGGTCGCTTGCTGGTCACCAGTCCGAGGACGACGAGCTTTCCCGGCGGGACGAAACGCAGGGGTTCGAAGCCACCGGATCGTGCGTCGTCGTACTCGAGGAAGAAGCCGTCAACGTCGAGCTGGGTGAACAGGGCCTCGGCGACGAAGTCGTAGCCACCTTCGGCCACCCAGGATGAGCGGTAGTTCCCGCGGCACATGTGGGTGGTGATGGTGAGCCCTTCGGGCCGGTCCACGAGCGCGGCGTTGATCTGCCTGATGTAGCGCTCGTGCTGGTGCTCGCCGTCGCGGCCCTGAGCCGTGACCTCGGCCCGCTGCGCCGGGTCGTTGAGATAGGCGAGGCTGGTGTCGTCGAGCTGCAGGTAGGTGCAGCCGAGCGCCGCGATCTCCCTGACCTGCCTGGCATAGGCGGCTGACAGGTCATCCCAGAACTCGTCCTCTTCGGGGTACACGGCTGGATCGAGAGCGGCGCGGCCGCCACGGTAGTGGACCATGCTCGGCGAAGGGATGGTGAGTTTGGGTGTTCCCGTCGTGGCGACCGACTTCAAGAAGCTGAAGTCCGCGCCGAAGATGGGTGCGTCGGCATCATTCAAGCCGACCTTGGCGTCGACCTTCAGCGCGGCGGCGGTGAAGTCGAGGTCACCCTTCGCGTTGTGAAAATGCACCTGGATCGCATCGGTGGTGCGGCTGATGCCCCGCAGGCGGTAGATGAAGTCCATGTGCCACGATGCTCGCCGGAACTCCCCGTCGGTCACCGTCTGCAGGCCGACGTCCTCCTGCAAGCGAACCACGTCACGGATCGCCGCGTCTTCGATCGTGGTCAGGTCTTCGGCGGTGATCGTGCCGCTCGCCCGGTCGGCGCGAGCCTGTAGCAGTTCCGGTGGCCGCAAGAGGCTGCCGACGTGGTCCGCGCGGAACGGGGGTTCTGTTCGAGGAGCCATGCGACCACCCTAGGACCCAAGGGGGTGGCGGCAGGGGTGTAGCGGGCTACCAACCATCGACAACGTTATGGGGGCGTGGCTAGAGTGCCCGGTCCGGTGGTGCTGCATCCCGCATCCCTTGAGACTGGCGACGGTTTCCGGCGCAACGGGAGTTCAGTGGCCGCGGTCGAGCCACTCCTGCAGATGCGGTGCCTCGTCGCCGATGGTGGTGTCGTCGCCATGGCCGGTGTGGACCACAGTCTCGGGCGGCAGCGTCAACAGCTTGGTCCGGATCGAGTCGACGATGGTAGGGAAGTCGCTGAACGACCGCCCGGTCGCCCCCGGGCCACCGTTGAAGAGGGTGTCGCCGCTGAAGACCACGCCGAGCTCCGGGGCGTGGAAGCAGCAGGCGCCCCGCGAGTGGCCGGGTGTGTGCAGCACGTGCAGGTCCACCTCACCGACGGTGAACACGTCGCCGTCGGCCAGCTCGTGGTCGGGGGCGGCTGTGTAGACCACGTCCCAGAGCATCCGGTCATCAGGGTGCAGGTATGACGGGCCACGGGTCGCGTCGGAGACCTCACCCACCGCCGTGATGTGGTCGTCGTGCCCGTGGGTCAGCAGCACCGCGACGACCTTGCGCTTGTTGACGGCCTTGATGATTGGGTGGGCGTCGTGGGCGGCGTCGATGATGATGCACTCTGTGTCGTTGCCCAGGACCCAGACGTTGTTGTCGACCTCCCAGGTGCCGCCGTCGAGGCTGAACGTGCCCGAGGTGACGACTTTCTCGACCCGGACCGGGCCGGCTGCCTTGCTCATAGGACGACGACCGAGCGCAGGACTTCGCCGCGGCGCATCTTCTCGAACGCCGACTCGATGTCGCCCAGAGTAATCGTCTCCGAGACGAACCGACCCAGGTCGAAGTTGCCCTGACGGTAGAGGTCGACCAGCATCGGGAAGTCACGCGAGGGCAGGCAGTCGCCGTACCAGCTTGACTTGAGGGAGCCGCCTCGGCCGAAGATCTCGATCATTGGAAGCGTGACCTCGAGGTCCGGGGTCGGGACCCCGACGAGCACGACCGTGCCGGCTAGGTCGCGGGCGTAGAACGCCTGCTCGTACGTCTCCGGCCGGCCCACGGCATCGATCACGACGTCGGCGCCGAAGCCGCCGGTCAGCTCGCGGATCGCCTCGACGGCGTCCTGCTCGCGGGAGTTCACGGTGTGGGTGGCGCCGAAGCTGCGCGCCCACTCCAGCTTCTTGTCGTCGATGTCCACGGCGATGATCGTGGTGGCACCAGCCACCGACGACCCTGCGATGGCGGCGTTGCCGACTCCGCCACAGCCGATGACTGCCACCGAGTCACCACGGCTCACACCACCGGTGTTGACGGCGGCACCGAACCCCGCCATCACACCGCAGCCGAGCAGGCCCACGGCCGCGGCATCGGCTTGCGGGTCGACCTTGGTGCACTGACCGGCGGCCACCAAGGTCTTCTCGATGAACGCGCCGATCCCCAACGCCGGCGACAGCTCGGTGCCGTCGGTCAAGGTCATCTTCTGCTTCGCGTTGTGGGTGTTGAAGCAGTATTGCGGCTTACCTCTGGCGCACGCGCGGCACTGGCCGCACACGGCCCGCCAGTTCAGGATCACGAAGTCACCCGGGGCGACCTCGGTAACACCCGCACCAACCGCCTCGACGGTACCGGCGGCCTCGTGGCCGAGCAGGAAAGGAAACTCGTCGTTGACCTCGCCCTCGCGGTAGTGCAGATCGGTGTGGCAGACGCCGCACGCGGCGATCTTGACGACGGCCTCACCGGGTCCCGGGTCGGGCACGACGATGTCGACCACCTCGACCGGCGCCCCCTTGGTGCGCACGATGACTCCCTTGACGGTGCTGGGCATGTGTGACTCCTCGATCGATCGTGCAGGTGTGGGGACCAACCTAGCGAGCCGCAGTGACCGTTTCCGAAGGGCCGTTGAACGTCAGGACCAACGGCACTGCTCGGGCGGAGACAGGCAGACTAACTTCGCTGCATGACAACAACAGTCCTAAGGAAGGTCGCCGCGAGCCTGTTCGGAAGCGTGAGTCGTTCCATGCTGGTCACAGATGGGCGGGTCTCCTGTCCCCGAATGACATTTGGCGACGCTGAAGTCGATGGCTGTTACAGCTGTGCGTTCCTTATCCGAGCAAAGTTCGGGCGCGATTGCGATGAGCAGTGGATTGAGTGCCGCAGCCTGCCCGAGATCGCTTGAGCACATGCTGAAACCGTCTGGCTGAACCCGAGGGCCGTAACGCATTTCGGGTTCCGCGAACCAGTTGAACCGCGAAGCCGCATACGCTGGGCCAGGTACCCGTCAACACCGACGGGCCTCAGTTGTGAGCAGCACACTGCCTGGTCAAGTCTGAAGAGCCGGCAAGAGTGCGACCCTCACCACGGGCGCCTAGCCGCGCACGATGACAGAAGGGCACCGATGGGAGTCACCGGAATCAGCGACCAGGAACAGATCTCCGGAGAGATCGCCTCCATCCAGGCAGAATACGAGGCCGGGCTGGCGAACGGCGCCGCCGTGAGCAATCGCACGGTTCTCGACTACCCGCCGTACCGCAGCAGCGTCCTGCGGCATCCGACGAAAGATCTGCACCACACCGACCCCGAAACCATCGAGCTTGTTTCGCCCGCCTTCGGGCATCGAGATGTGGACGGAGTTGAGAGCGACCTCACGATTCAGCACTCTGGCGAGCCGCTGGGCGAACGGATCGTGGTGACCGGGCGAGTGCTCGACGGCGATGGCAGACCGGTGCGCAATCAGCTCGTCGAGGTGTGGCAGGCGAACGCCGCCGGGCGTTACATCCACAAGCGGGACCAGCATCCGGCACCCATCGACCCCAACTTCACCGGCACCGGCCGCACTATTACGGATGACGATGGCAACTACCGCTTCGTCACCATCAAGCCCGGCGCCTACCCCTGGCGCAACCACATGAACGCGTGGCGGCCGGCCCATATCCACTTTTCGCTGTTCGGCAACGCGTTCACGCAACGGATCATTACCCAGATGTACTTCCCGGGCGACCCGTTGTTCCCGCTCGACCCGATCTACAACTCGATCGTCGACCCCGCGGCGCGCGCCCGGCTTGTCGCGAACTACGACCACGCTCTGACCTCGCCGGAGTGGTCACTCGGCTACCGCTGGGACATAGTCCTTACCGGCCAACAGAGCACCTGGTTCGAGTCCGAAGGAGTCGACGCGTGAGCGAGAAGCCTCTACCCACTCCCGGCCAGACAGTCGGCCCGTTCTTCGGCTACGCGCTGCCGTACGAAGGTGGGCCGGAACTGGTTCCGCCGCACCACCCACGGGCAGTGCTGCTCACCGGCACGGTGTACGACGGCGCAGGCGAGCCGATTCCGGATGCGGTGGTCGAACTCTGGCAGCCGGACGAGAACGGGGACATCCCCTCCACGCGCGGGTCACTGCACCGGGACGGCCACAGCTTCACCGGATTCGGGCGGTCTGCCACGAATCTCGACGGCGTCTTCCAGTTCTGGACGCTCGAGCCCGGCGCATTGCCGGACAGCAGCTCTGTGCCTTTCTTCTCGGTGCTCGTTTTCGCGCGCGGCCTCACCGACAAGCTGCACAGCCGCATCTACCTGCCTGCGCCCGCTGACGCGCTCGTCGCCGACCCGCTTCTCTCCTCTCTCCCGGCCGGTCGGCGGACCACCCTGATTGCCTGCCGCGAACCGGACGGCTCACTGCGGCATGACTTCCACCTTCAGGGTGAGGATGAGACGGTTTTTCTTGACTTCGGATAGCAGCGGTCCAGATCCGGGCGCCGACCTCGGACTTCTCTCGCCCGTCTGGGCAGGTACCCCGGTTGCTGTCGAGACAGGCGATGTTGCCGTGCTGCGGGCGATCCTCGACGCGGAGGTCGGTCTGGCCGCCGCACAAGCGCGAAGCGGACTCTTGCCGGAAGCGGCCGCTGCTGTAATCCGCAGCGTCGCGGCAGATGTCGTCATCGATACTGCGGAGGCCGCGCGCCGCTCTCGTAGCGATGGCAACCCGATCATCCCGCTCCTGGCCGAACTCAGAGCCGCGGTGGCAAGCGTGGACCCTGGAACTGCCGGGTTGGTGCACCTCGGCGCGACCAGCCAGGACATCCTGGACACCGCGCTGATGCTGGTTGCCCAGCGGAGCATCCGGATCCTGTCCGCCGATCTCGACACGGCGGTGTCCGCGCTCGCAGGCCTCGCCGATCGACACCGCACCACCGTGATGGCCGGGCGCACGCTCACGCAGCACAGCGTGCCGACCACGTTTGGGCTGAAGGCGGCCGGCTGGCTGGTCGGCGTCGTCGACGCATCCCGTGTGCTGACCGTCATCGCCGCTGCCCTGCCCGCGCAGCTCGGCGGGGCAGCAGGCACACTGGCCTCATTCCGGGAACTGGGACCCAGCCGAGAGCTCGAAATTGTCGACGCCTTCGCAGCCGAGCTGGGGTTGCGGGCACCGACGCTTCCCTGGCACACCCACCGAGCTCCGATCACCAGGCTCGGCGACGCCCTGGCCGGGGTGTGCGATGCCCTCGGCAAGGTCGCGGCAGACATCTCGCTCCTGTCTAGAACCGAGATCGCCGAGCTCCACGAGGCCAATGGGGGCGGGTCATCCGCGATGCCGCAGAAGCAGAACCCGGTGCTCAGCGTGCTGATGCAGGCCGCAGCACGGAAGTCGCCGGGCCTCGCGGCGGAGCTGCATCGCAGTGCCCTGGCGGTCGACGAGCGCCCCGATGGCGCCTGGCACGTCGAGTGGCAGACGCTCCGCGAGCTGCTGCGCCTTGCCGGGGGCGCGGCCTCCCTCGCGGTCGGGCTCTTGCCTGGCCTCAGGATCGACCGCGAACGGATGCGAGCCAATCTCGCCATCACCGGCCCGCTGATCGTGGGCGAACGCATCATGCTCGTCGCGGGTCCGATTCTCGGCAAGGATCACGTGAGACAGCTGGTCGTGCAGGCGGCAGACGACTCGCAGAGCCTGCACGAGTCGCTGCGCTCAGAACTCACGGGCTGGAGCGACGAGCGCATTAATGAGCTGCTCGACCCCCTGAACTATCTGGGGGCGAACGAGGACCTGATCGACCGGGCGCTCCGGCATGCGGAAGGAACCGCGTGACGGTTCCAGCGATCACCGCAGCCAGCGGTGGTGCCAGCGGCGCGCCGCTGCTCATCCTCGGCCCCTCCCTCGGCACGGCTGCCCCGCTGTGGGACGCCGCTTCGGAACTGCTCTCCGAGCACTTCTCCATCCTCAGCTGGGACCTGCCCGGCCACGGCTTCTCCCGCCCTGCGGGCGGGCCATTTACAGTTGCCGAGCTGGCGGATGCCGTGGTCGTCCTCGCCGACGAACGGAATGTGAATCGCTTCGCCTACGCCGGGGTCTCGCTCGGCGGGGCGGTCGGCCTTGAGCTGGCGCTGAGGCATCCGGAACGTCTCGATGCCGTTTCGACGATTTGTTCCGTTGCGGTCTTCGGAGAGCCCGGCGCGTGGTCTGAACGCGCCGAGCTCGTGCGGCAGCAGTCGACCGCCGCCCTGGTCGGCGCGTCGGCGAAAAGATGGTTCGGCCCCGCCTTCATCGCTGCCAACCCACGTGTGGCCAGCGGCCTGCTACACACGCTGAGCGACACGGACGACGAGAGCTACGCGCTGTGCTGCGAGGCGCTTGCCGGTTACGACGTTCGCGGGAGGCTGGGCGAGATCGGGACGCCGCTGCTCGCGCTTTCAGGCCAATTCGACCCGGTGGCACCGCCCAGCGTGGTGGAGGCCATGGCCGTGGCCACCCAGTGCGGGCGGGCTATCGAGGTTGCGGATGCCGGTCACCTGGCTCCGGCAGAGCAGCCGAGTCGGGTCGCTCAGCTCCTCATTGACTTCTTCACGAAGGGGACGCGTCATGAGTGACCGCACCGATCAGGAACGCTTCGATGACGGCATGGCGGTTCGTCGGGCGGTGCTCGGCGATGCCCATGTTGACCGCGCGGGCGCCGGCACCACCGATTTCACCGCCGACTTCCAGAACCTCATCACCCGTTACGCCTGGGGGGACATCTGGTCGCGGCCCGGGCTGGAACGGCGGATGCGCAGTGCCGTCACCCTCACCGCCCTCATCGCGCACGGTCATTTCGAAGAGCTGGCCATGCACGTCCGCGGCGCGCTGAAGAATGGACTCACTCAGAACGAGATCAAAGAGATCATCCTGCAGAGCGCTATCTACTGCGGGGTGCCCGCCGCGAACTCGGCGTTCCGGGTCGCACAAAAGGTTCTGTCAGAGCCCGGTGTTGACGAACTCGGTGTTGACGAACTCGGTGTCGACGAACTAGGCGCAGACGAGCTCAATGAGGATGGGTAAGGAACGGCAAGCCCGTATAGAGCTCGGCCAGATGCGCCATTCCGCGTTCTGAACCGCAGAGCTGGCTGAGCTGGCCGAGCTGCGCGTGGTAGTCGAAGGCGACCTCCTCCAGATGCTCGGAATCGGGCGACTCGTTGAAGCGGTGCAACATCTTGGTCATCCAGGCGGAGAAATGCTGGATCTGCCAGACGCGCTGAAGCGATCTCGGCGAGTACTCGTCGAGCCCGCTCGCGTCGCCGCTGCGGTACCAGGCGACCAGTCCGTCGTGCAGGTAACTGGCATCGGCGAGAGCTAGGTTCAGGCCTTTCGCGCCCGTCGGCGGCACTATGTGTGCGGAGTCGCCGACCAGGAACAACTTGCCGAAACGCATCGGGTCGCTCACCAGGCTGCGCATCGGGGTGATGCTCTTGTCGAAGATCTCTCCGTGCTTGAGTGTCCAGCTCGGGGTGCCAAGCCTGACATCCAGCTCCTCCCAGATGCGATCATCCGGCCAGTTAGAGATGTCTTCGTGCGGGTCGACCTGCAGGTAGAGGCGGCTGACGGTTTGCGAGCGCATGCTGTGCATGGCGAAGCCCCGCTCGTGCAGCGCGTAGATGAGCTCGTCGGTGGACGGCTGCACACGTGCCAGGATGCCCAGCCAACCGAATGGATACTCCCGCTGAAGGGCCTTCTTCTCCGTCGCCGGGATGCTGGGCCGGCATACGCCGTGCGCGCCGTCCGCGCCGGCAACGAAGTCGGCGCTCAGCTCGAAGTCTTCGCCGCCCTGGGTGAAGCGCACGATGAGGGGGCCATCTTCCAGATTCTCCAGTTGAACGTTGGACACCCCGTACCGCACGGGGGTGCCTGCCGCGTCGTGCGCCTCGAGGAGATCTTTCACGACCTCCTGCTGGCCGTAGACCCAGATTGAGCGCCCGACCAGGTCGCGGAACGAGACGTGGTGACGTTGCCCGCCATACTGCAGGTAGATACCGTCGTGGCGCTGCCCCTCGCGGTGCAGCCTCTCACCCAGTCCGACATCCGTGAGGAGTTGCACTGCGTTGTTCTCGAGCACTCCGGCCCGGACTCGCTGAATCGTGTAGTCCCGGTCACGCAGTTCGAGCACGACGCTCTCGATACCTGATCGTCGCAGCAGATGGGAGAG
>CABDZK010000150.1_pt1 | contig 15907 bp, 16 predicted proteins | sample 3132141 | NCBI WGS metagenome assembly CABDZK01 (sample SAMEA5534340, study PRJEB31848) | metagenome | biome: tundra; feature: field; material: soil | place: USA | collected 2013-05 | depth 0.45 m | reverse complement strand
ATGGTACTGCACTGGTGACGGTGTGGGAGAGTAGGACGCCGCCGGACATACATTGTGAAAGAGCCCCCACCGGGAACAACCGGTCGGGGCTCTTTCGCGTTTGCCGTAAGATTGCGGGGTCCGCGAACGACCGCGGCAAGCAGCCACAACCAAGCAACCACAACGAATGGAGCCAGGCCCGTGTCTGACGACCAGCCTGCCCGTCACCCCCGCGAGGACGACCCTCGCCGAGGCTCATCATCCGGGCGACCTGACCGGGGTGGGGACCGTCGTGGTCCGGGTGGCGGCGAGGAACGACGCACCAGTTCAGGTGGGGGCCCGGGCGCGGGCTCAGACAGGAGCTCTGGCGGGGGTCGGCCGCGCCGTGATGACCGGGGATCTTCCGGCGCGAGTCCGCGCGGCAGTGACCGAGGCAGCGAGCGAAAGCCAGACTCTCGCGCGAACCGTGGGGCAGATCGTGGACCGCGAGGCGGGACAGATCGGGAGGGCCAGCGGGGTGGCTCGATGCTGACGCCGAACAAGGCGAGGCTGCCAGAGCCGTCGATCCCTGAGGACGTGACCGGCTTCGAGCTCGATCGATCGGTCAAGAACCAGCTGAGGACCCTGAGCAAGGAGAACGCGGTTGGCGTGGGGCAGCATCTGGTGATGGTGGCCACCTACCTCGACACCGACATCGAGGCGGCTCAGGCGCATGCCGAGACGGCAGTGCGCCGGGCGGGCCGGGTGCCCGCGGCTCGTGAGGCCCTGGGGCTTGTTCATTACCGCAAGGGCGAGTGGGCCAAGGCGCTCAGCGAGTTCCGCACCGCCCGCAGGCTGTCGGGCTCCTCGCACATGTTGCCCTTCATGGTCGACGCGGAACGTGGTCTTGGCCGACCTGAGCGAGCCCTGGATCTGGCGGCTTCGCCTGAGGCAGCAACACTGGCTCAGAACGAACGCATCGAGCTGGCGATCGTGGTGTCCGGGATTCGCCGTGACCTCGGTCAGTACGAGGCCGCGGTGGTCGGTCTCCAGCTTCCCCAGCTCAAGATCGGTTCGCGCGAACCGTGGGCTGCGAGGTTGTTCTACGCCTACGCCGAGGCATTGCTGGCCAAGGGTGACGAAGAGGGAGCCATGAGCTGGTTCGGCCACGCCGCCAACGCTGACTTCGATGGCGAGACGGACGCTGGTGAGCGACTCTCCGAGCTTGACGGCACGGTTCTTGTCGATCTCCTGGAGGGCGAGGACGAGGACCTGGGCGAGGTTGCGGGCGGACCTGATCAGCGCACGCCATGAGCGCTGCGAGCACCAGGGGTAGCCTGATCGAGGGGTTTGACGGCATCGTTTGCGATCTGGACGGTGTCATCTACCGGGGGCACGATGGGATCCCGCACGCGGTGGAGTCGTTGTTGTCCGCGCTGTCGAGCGGGGTCAGGGTCGTCTATGCAACCAACAATGCGTCTCGGTCGCCGGCCGAGGTGGCCGCGCACCTGGATTCCCTTGGGCTGCCTGGACCTGGATCGCGTGTGGTCACCAGCGCACAGGCGGGGGCCAGCTACGTGGCACAACGTTGCCCGCGCGGCTCAAGGGTCCTGGCTGTTGGCGGGCCGGGAGTCTCACTGGCTCTGCAGGAAGCAGGATTGCTCCCCGTAAGTGCTCGGGCGACCTCGGCGCAGAGCCCCAGCTCCGGCGAGCCACCGGTGGCAGTGCTGCAGGGATACGGGGCCCAGGTGGACTGGACTGATCTGGCCGAGACGGCCTATGCCGTGCAAGCTGGAGCCCTCTGGGTGGCGACGAATATAGACAGCACCCTGCCCACTGACAAGGGTGTGGCGCCCGGAAACGGCGCCCTGGTCGGTGCTGTCCGGCAGGCGGTCAACGTGGATCCGGTCGTCGTGGGCAAGCCTCATACCCCGCTCTACGAGTTGAGCGTCTCGGTTCTCGGCACGAGCATCGAGGCCACCCTGGCGATCGGGGATCGCCTCGACACGGACATCATGGGGGCCACTGCCGCTGGGATGGACTCGCTGTTCGTCTTCGGGGGCGTTCACGGCTGGGCCGATGTGGTTTGCGCGCAACAGGCTGCCCGCCCCCGATTCGTCGCCACGGACCTGCGTTCCCTGCACTTGGTATACGCCGAGCCCTTCCAGGACATCCAGGATGCGTCGCGATGGCTTTGTGGTGAGGCGCAGGCGTGGGTGTCGGCCCGAGGTGAGCTGGTCGTGTCGCAGACCGGGGCGCTCAACGAACGGCTGCGCGCAGCCTTGGCTGCGCTCTGGCATGCCGGTGACGCCCGAGGTCGCCCGATGGATCCGCTCGGTGGCGACGGTGCGGCGTTGTCGGATGAGCTCGAGATGGCAGTGGCACACCACCGCTGAGGAGTTACTGGGACGCTTGGCTGGGCGTCACAACAACGGCCCAGGGACAAGACGGCAGCAGGTGATGGGCAGTAACGTGGTGCTGCAGTGACACTCCAAGGAGGAATGATGGCTTTCGAATCTGTTCGCGCTTATGTCCAGCTCGCATCGGGTCTGAGCGATCTCACGCGTGCTCGTGCCATGGAGGCCGCACAGGGACTGCTTTCACTGCCGGCAACGGGCATCGCGACCGGCACCAAAATGGCCTCGCAGGCGACCGTCCTGGCCGACGAGCTGTTGGCAGTGGCCGCCGCCAACCGTTCGAACCTCACGACGCTGGTTCGTGACGAGGTGGATGCCGCGATCATGACCCGTCTGGGGCTGGTGCCTGTGCAGAAGCTTCAGGAGGCACAAGCAGAGGCGGCGAGGCTTCGCGAAGAGGTGGTCAGGCTGAATTCGGCTTCATCTCAGGCCGCTGCTGCCAAGAGCACCGTCAAGAAGGCCGCTGCTGCCAAGAGCACCGCTAAGAAGGCCGCTGCTGCCAAGACTGCCAAGTCCAGTACCCCCCGGTCGGCGGTCAGCACGCGTACCAAGCCGGCTGAAAGTTGAGCACGGCGCCGGGTACCCAGCGTCAGCCCACCGGTGACCATGCTGTTGATGAGGTGCTCGACCAGCTCGACATGGCCACCGATGAGTCTTTGGACATCCAGATCGAGGTCGGCGAGGCGGTCCATCGAGTCCTGCAAGACCGCCTGGCTGATCTCGGCCAGGAGTGAACGAGGTCTCTCACCGGCTCGATGTTGAGCTGGTTGCCAGGGGGCTGGCCCGTTCCCGAGGCCAGGCCCGTGATCTCGTGAAGGCGGGCTCGGTACTGCTTGACGGATCACCGGCCAAGAAGGTCGCGACGCCGGTGCATTCTGGCCAGAGACTCGAGCTGGCGGCCGGAGTGCAGGGCTGGGTGAGTCGCGCGGCATACAAGCTGGTCGCGGCCCTGGAGGCGTTCGGACCGGGCGGGCTCAGCGTTGCCGGTAAGAGATGTTTCGACGTCGGGGCTGCCGCCGGTGGATTCAGCCAGGTCTTGCTGCGTCATGGCGCACGTGAGGTCGTCGCCCTGGACGTCGGTCATGGCCAGCTGGCTGAAGAGCTGGCCCGTGACGCCCGAGTCATCGAACGCTCCGGTCTCAACATCCGCGATGCCCGCGCGGGCGACCTCGGAGGCCCTGCCGAGCTGCTGGTGGCGGACCTCAGCTTCATCTCCCTGCGGCTCGTGCTGCCCGTTCTGCGCACACTCGTCGAGCCGACCGGCGACCTCGTGCTCTTGGTCAAGCCACAGTTCGAGGTCGGGCGGGAACGTCTCGGCAAAGGCGGAATCGTCCGATCGGCAGTCAATCGTGCCAGCGTGATTGAAGAGGTCGTGGCCGCAGCCTCGACCTGCGGCCTGACTGCCAAGGCTCTGTGCCATAGCCCCATCCGGGGTGCAACCGGAAACGCGGAGTACCTACTGTGGTTGACGCCACGCCCTGAACAGGGCTTGACCGCCGCTCAGGTCGCTGAGCTGGCCGCCACTTTGTCGACGGAGGCATTCACATGACCCGCCGTATCCTTCTCGTTGCCCACCCGCGACGGGTTGAAGCTCAACAGTTCGCCGGGGATGTCGCGGACCAGCTTCATGCAGCAGGCCTTCAGGTTGCCCTGCTTCCCGATGCGGCCGAGGCGACCATTCTGGGTGGCAGTCCGAACATCGTCACGGTCGACCCCACGGATCCGGCTCGCGGCTGCGAGCTGGTCTGTGTGCTTGGCGGTGACGGCGCGATCCTGCGCGGCGCCGCCCTCTCCAGGGGGACCGAGGCTCCACTGCTCGGAATCAACCTGGGACATGTGGGCTTCCTCGCCGAAGCAGAGCGCGAGAAGCTCGTCGAGACCGTGGAGCACATTGTCGCCCGGGACTACGCCGTAGAGGAACGGATGACCCTGGATGTCACCGCCACCTTTGACGGCGAAGTGATCGCCCGGAGCTGGGCACTGAACGAGGTCACGGTCGAGAAGGCCGCCCGTGAACGAATGCTGGAGGTCACAGTTGAGGTTGATGGACGACCGTTGTCCACCTTTGGCTGCGACGGCGTAGTGATGGCCACGCCGACCGGTTCCACCGCATACGCCTTCTCCGCCGGTGGCCCGGTGATGTGGCCCGACGTCGAGGCGATGCTGGTGGTGCCCATCTCGGCCCACGCCCTTTTCGCGCGCCCGCTGGTGATCGGGCCGAACTCTGCGCTGGCCATTGAGATTTTCGCAGACACCGACGGCTCAGCTGTCATGTGGTGCGACGGTTCACGCACCGTCCCGCTGCCGCCGGGCTCCCGCATCGATGTGTGCCGAAGTGAGACACCCGTGCGCCTGGCGCGTCTGAGCGCCTGGCCCTTTGCAGACCGGCTGGTGGCAAAGTTTGACCTGTCCGTGACCGGGTGGCGTGGGGCGTACCGGCGAAATCATGGCGTTACCGGCACGTCTGAACACGCCTGACACAGGCGGTCCGTAGGCTGTCGCCATGCTTCGCGAGATCCGGATCCAGAACCTCGGTGTCATCGATGATGCGGTGCTGGAGCTGTCGGCCGGTCTGAATGTGGTGACCGGCGAGACCGGCGCCGGCAAGACGATGGTCGTCTCCGGCCTCGGACTACTGCTTGGAGCTCGGGCGGACGCTGCCCTGGTGCGGACGGGGGCCAAGACCGCTGTCGTTGAAGGCGTGGTCGAGGTCGGGTCTGAGCATCTCGCGTCCCTGCGGGTCATCGAGGCCGGTGGCGATGTGCAGGACGGCCTGATCCTTGTCAGAACCGTGTCGGCCGGGGGGCGTTCGAAGGCTCATGTCTGCGGTCGGACCGTGCCGGTCAGCGTTCTGGGTGAGCTGGGTGAGCTCCTGGTGGCCGTTCATGGCCAGTCCGATCAGTGGCGGCTTCGACAGCCGGAGCAGCATCGCGTTGTGCTGGACCGTTTCGCTGGCGGCTCGGTGTCCGAGCCGCTTGACCGCTATGTCGCCTTGTATGACGATTTCCACCAAGTTGGCGCCGAACTGCTCTACCTGCGCGGACTCGCTCGCGATCGGGCGCGAGAAATAGACGTGCTCCGGACCGGCCTTGAAGAGATCGAGGCCGTCGACCCGTTGCCTGGCGAGGATCTCGAGCTTCGCGCCGAGGATGGGCGGCTGGAGCACTCCGATGGCCTGCGGGCCAGCGCCGGTCAGGCCCATGCACTGCTCACCGGTGACCCGGAGAGCGTGTACTCCGGCGCTGGTGGGCCCGATGGACCGAACAGCGATGTGGCCGGACAACTGGGCTCAGCACGAGCAGCGTTGGCGCCGATGACGGGTCACGATCAGGCGCTGGCCGAGCTGGATCGTCGCCTTCAGGAGTTGGGCTACCTCGCCGCGGACCTGGGGACCGACCTTGCGGCATACCTGTCCGGGGTTGACGTCGACCCTGCCAGGCTTGCCTGGGTCCAGAACAGGCGCGCAGACCTGGCGCGTTTGCAGCGCAAGTACGGCGATACGGCCGACGACATCCTGTTGTGGGCCAAGGAATCGGCTGCCCGGCTGACCGAGCTGGAGGGGGCTGATGACCGCGCTGACGATCTGGAGGTCAGGCTGGACGCGCTGCGCGGCGAGCTGTCGAACTCCGCCGGTGAGCTGAGCGAGGCCAGGCAGCTTGCCGCCACAGATCTCGGGACCCGAGTCACCACAGAGCTCTCCCATTTGGCCATGGGCAAGGCAGTCGTGCAGGTCGCTCTTGGCCGACGTCACGACCCAGAGGGGTTGTCCATGGGCGAAGGGGACCAGCCAGTGCGGTTCAGCCGCCATGGGGTCGACGATGTCGAGATCCTGCTGGCGGCCAACCCGGGAGCGCCCGCACGCAGCGTCGCCAAGGGAGCCTCGGGTGGCGAGCTGTCCAGAGTCATGCTGGCCCTTGAGGTCGTCACCGGCAGCGGGGACGTGCCCACCTTTGTCTTTGACGAGGTGGATGCCGGTGTGGGTGGCAAGGCAGCCCTACATGTGGGTGCTCGTCTCGCGGCGCTGGCGACATCGGCTCAAGTCATCGTGGTGACTCACCTTGCCCAGGTCGCGGCCTACGCGGACCGACATCTTGTCGTGCGTAGGACCGATGACGGGCACATCACCGCCAGTGGGGTGGTCGCGGTGAGCGGGCAGGAACGACTCCGTGAGCTTGCCCGGATGATGGCTGGTGTGGAGGACTCTGAGGTGGCGATCGAGCACGCCAGAGAGCTTCTTGCCCAGACAGGGGCAGCGTCGCGAAGGTGACGCCGCTGCGATGCCAGGACCTTCTGATGGTGAGCGCCCGGACAGGATCGGGTCACGAGTTGGCATGGGCCCGCGTGTGGGCGGTGAAGCAGCCTCAGCCCGTGGGATAATGAGCCACGATGTCCCTTTCTCTATGGTCCCTGCGCTTGCGACAACGAACCCGCCGCGAACCCGAGCTGCCCGGCGTCTGGGGGAGCGTTCGCATTGACGCACGCACCAAAGACCTGACAAAGCGGCTCAAGTCAGGTGATATCGCGATCATCGACCACCAGGACCTCGACAAGGTCAGCGCTGAGGCTTTGCTTTCCTGCAAGCCGGTGGCCGTGATCAATGCTGCACAATCGATCACCGGACGCTACCCGAATATGGGACCGGAGATCCTCATCGACGCCGGGGTGCCGTTGCTCGACAACGTGGGCAATGACGTCATGCTCGCCGTGAAAGACGGGCAGTCTGCGCGCCTTGACGGCGACACCCTGTACGTCGGTGATGTCGTGGTGGCTAAAGGGATCCTTTTTGACCGGGACATCGTCGATGCTGCCATGATCGAGGCCCGGGCCGGGCTGGCCGTACAGATGGAGGCGTTTGCGGCCAACACGATGGAGTACCTGCGGCGCGAACGCGCGCTGCTGCTAGACGGCGTCGGGGTTCCCGATATCACTACCGTCCTTGAGGGTCGCCATGCCCTTGTGGTGGTGCGCGGCTATCACTACAAGGACGACCTGCAGACGCTGCGGCCCTACATTCGCGAGTTCCGACCGATTCTGATCGGCGTAGACGGCGGCGCCGATGCGCTGCGCGAGGCAGGCCACCGACCCCACCTGATCGTCGGAGACATGGACTCGGTCTCGGACGCCACCCTCAACTGCGGGGCAGAGATCGTGGTGCATGCCTATCGAGATGGCCGGGCGCCAGGGCTGGAGCGGGTCCGCAAGCTAGGGCTGAATCCGGTGGTCTTTCCTGCCACCGGCACCAGCGAGGACGTAGCGATGTTGCTGGCCGACGACAAGGGAGCTTCGCTGATCGTCGCGGTCGGTACCCACGCCACGTTGGTCGAGTTCTTGGACAAGGGCCGTTCGGGCATGGCCAGCACCTTCCTGACCCGCCTGCGTCTGGGTGGCAAACTGGTCGACGCCAAGGGCGTCAGCCGGCTCTACCGCTCGCGAATCTCCAACCTTTCCCTGGCCGTCATGTTGTCCGTCGGCCTGATCGCATTATTCGTCGCTTTGGCTGCAACGCCTGCCGGGACCGCCATGCTCCAGCTGGTGGCTGCCCGGTGGGATGACCTGTGGTCCTGGATTGTGGGGCTCTTCACGTGATCGACTTTCGTTACTACCTGGTCTCCATCGTCTCGATCTTCCTTGCGCTCACGGTCGGAATCGTGCTGGGGGCAGGACCTCTGAAGGAGGACATCGGTGCCAGCCTCACCAAACAGATAGCGGCGCTGCGAACGGAGAAGACCCAGCTGCGCACCGACCTGGACACCACCAAACGCGATGCCGCTGCGCGTGACACCTATGCATTGGCAGTCGCGCCGGCGGTGACGAAGGACCGTCTGACCGGCAAGACCGTTGCGCTGGTCGTTGCGCCCGGAGTGGACGCCGACCTGATCAAGAACACCACGGCTTCCCTGATCGCCGCAGGCGCCAAGGTGGGTTCGACGGTCACCTTGAACGACATCTGGGCTGACCCGTCGCAGATCACCTTCCGCAACACCGTGGCCAGCCCGTACGCCACGTTGGCCACCGCGCCTGCGGGGGCCAGCAGCCCGGACCAGCTCGCGGCCACGGTGCTGGCGCGCGCGATCCTGGCCGGCACGGACCACTCCACCGAACGCCTGACCCCCACGGCCAGCGCCGCGTTGAACGGTCTGAAGGCCGGCGGTCTTATCGGCGTGTCACCGGACCAGATCCTCCCGTCTTCGAGTGTCGTCTTCCTCAGCGGACCGGTGAAGGGCTCCACCCAACAGGACGCCGATGCCCGGCTGGCGGCCGACGTACAGCTGGTCCTCTCGCTGGATGCCGGAGGATCCGGGGTCGTGGTCGTGGCAAAGTCCAACACCACTGACGCGACCAAGTCCGCCGATCTGGTGGCCGCGGTACGCAAGAAAGCCGATGCGCCGAAGGCCATCTCTACCGTGGACGACGCGGATCTGCCCATGGGGCTGGGCACTCTCGTGCTGGCGCTCGCCCAGCAGTACGCCGGTGGCGCCGGGCAGTACGGCCTGGCTGGCGATGCCAAGGCGATTTTGCCGGACCTCACGGCCAAGCAGTGACCGGCAGGCGGCGGGGGACCGCCTTAGTTTCCTTCACCACCGGAGCCGTTGGCTCGGTGGTGGCCGCCGCTCTTCTGAGGGACCGCCCACCCGGGGGCGTTGGGCGATGGACTCGTATCAACCACGCGGGTCGCCCGGTGACCCTTTTCGAAGGTCCCGCCTACGCCGCGGGTGCCGTGGCCGGAGCTCTCGCTGGCGGTGCTGGTGCACCGGCAGTTGTCGCTGGACTGGGTGCCGCAGCTTTCGGTGCACTCGATGATCTGGTCGACGACGGCGCCAGGAAGGGTCTGCGCGGCCATCTGGCCGCCGCCTGCCGTGGTGAGGTGACGACCGGGACCATCAAGGTCCTGGGCCTGGGTGCCACTGGTCTGTTGAGCGCGCGGATGATCGATCGGTCGCGTGGATCGAACACGGTGGTGGCCACCCTGGTGGGCGGGGCGGTGATCGCGGGGTCGGCCAACATCGCCAACCTGCTCGATCTGCGTCCGGGGCGAGCGCTCAAGGTCGTTCTGCTGCTCGCTGCGCCGATCGCCGCCGGTGCAGGCAAGGCCGACCCGGGTATGGGGTCTGTCACCGCCAGTGCCACTGCGGGCGCGGCGGCGGGGGCGGCGATCGGCGCCTTGGCCGATGACCTGGCGGGCCGGAGCATGCTCGGCGACACAGGGGCGAACAGTGCTGGTGCACTGCTCGGGAGCGCATTGGTGGCGCGCGCCGGTCTGCGCGGGCGACTTCTTGGCCTCGCAGTGGTGACGGCATTGACGCTCGCCTCGGAAAAGGTCAGCTTCACGAAGGTGATTGAGTCGACGCCCGGCTTGCGCGAGCTTGACGCGCTCGGCCGCCCGCGCTGGTCGTCCCTCGCTGCATCCCAGAAGTGACCCCGTAACCCGATGACTCGCCACGACGAGACCTCGGCTGGCACCAGCATGGCCGGCGGGGCCGCGCCCGGGGTCTTCGCGGCAGCCGGTCTCATCGCCGTGGTCACTCTCGCCGCGCGGGTGTTCGGGTTCGGCCGCTGGCTTGTGTTCTCCCAGAGCGTGGGGACCACCTGTGTCGGCAATGTCTACCAGTCGGCGAACCAATTGCCGAATGTCGTCTTCGAGGTTGCCGCCGGCGGAGCGCTGGCGGCGGTCGTCGTCCCGATCATCGCCGGCCAGCTGGCTCGCCAGGATGAGGACGAGGCCGCCCGCACCGCCTCGGCCATGCTCACCTGGACGCTCACCCTGCTGGTGCCGCTGTCCATCCTGATGGCAGCCGGTGCCCGGCAGCTGTCGATGTTCCTGGTCAAGGGCCAGACGTGCGCCGGTTCAACCGAGCTCATGACCTCAATGCTCGTGGTCTTCTCGCCGCAGATTGCGCTGTACGGGGTCGGCATCATCCTTGCCGGAGTGCTCCAGGCGCATCGACGCTTCCTCGGCGTGGTCATGGCTCCGCTGTTGTCCAGCCTTGTGGTGATAGCGACTTACCTGCTGTTCGGGGCCCTTGCTCAAGGCAGGGGAACCGAGCTCGCCCGACTGCCCAGCCAAGCCTCCACGGCGTTGGCGCTCGGAACCACGCTCGGGGTTGCGGTGTTGAGCCTGTCCCTGGTGATTCCCGTACACCGGGCCGGGATCCGGCTGCGTCCGACCTGGACCTTTCCTGACGGTGTCGCCCGACGAGCTCGCACGCTGGCAGGGGCCGGGCTGGTTGCCCTGGTTGCCCAGCAGGTCGCCGTCCTGGTGACCTTGTGGGTGTCCCAGAACAGTGGTGGCACGGGAACGCTGAATGTGTACGTCTATGTCCAGGCCATCTATCTGCTGCCGTATGCCGTGGCGGCGGTCCCCTTTGCCATGGCCGCCCTACCGGCGCTGGCGACGGGACTGGATCAGGCGGTGCTGGCGACGGGCCCGGAGCAGGTGGGGCTGGTGTCCGGCGCGAATCAGGCTTCGCTGGCCCGCGCCCAGTCGACGCTGGCCTCCTCGGCGCGGGCCATCATCGTGGCCACCAGCGCAGGCGCAGCTGTTCTCTTCGCGATAGCCTTGCCGACCGGCGCCTTCTTCAGCGCCCTGGACGCAGGCCGCCACAGTCCTGCAGGCAGAGCGGCCTTGGCGGCCCTGCCTGACGCCCTGAGCGCCTTCGCACCGGGACTGATCGGCTTTGGCATGGCTGCGCTGCTTACCCGTGCCCTGTACGTCCAGGGTCGTCCGGCGGTCGCCGGGGCTCTGGTGGCGGGTGGCTGGTTCATTGCCGCGCTCGTGCCTCTTCTGGTGCTGCGCCCTGGTGCTGGACCGCACAACACCTTGCTTGCCTTGGGTCTTGCCAGCTCCTTCGGTATGACCGTTGCTGCGGTCGGGCTCTTCGTTGCGGTTCGTCGTTCCTGGGGCGCCCAAGCGTTGCGGGGATTTCGTCGCAGCGCGGTTGTGGCTCTTGGCGCAGGCGCGTTCGCGGCCATCCTGGGTCGGGCGCTGGCCGCAGCGCTGCACCCGGGGGGTCTGGTGGCCGGAGCTTTCGTGGCAGTGCTGGTCGCCGTCGTCGTGGTGACGTTGTGCGCCGCGTGGATCTGGGTCGGGGATCGTGACTCGGCGCGACTGGCCCTGGCCAAGCTTCCGGTTCGCGGGCGATGGAGGCTCCGGTGAAGGTAGTCATGGCTCTCGGTCCCAGTACGGGCGGCATCGGAACCCATGTTGCCCAGCTCAGCGCGGACCTGCGTGAGCATGGCGTGGACGTGGTTGTGGTGACCCACCCACTGACTGCTGAGCACTTCGACCTCGGTGCGGTGCAACTGTGCTGGCCGGGGTCAGCCGGGAAGATCCATTCGCTGCGGGACTTTCGGGCGCTGCGGCGGCTGGTTTCCACCGCAGACATCGTGCATGCACACGGGCACCAGGGCGCTCTCCTGGCAACGCTGGCCACCAGGGGCCTGCCAAAAGCGCCAAGACTCATCGTCTCCCAGCACAACGCCGTCCTGGCCGGCAGCGGGAGGCAGGCTCTCAAGCGGGTGTCCCAGAGGTGGGTGGCCCGTCATGCGGATCTGGTGACCGGGGCCAGCAGTGATCTGGTCAGCGAGGCACTGGCGTTCGGCGCAGGTCGTGCCGAGCTGGCCGAGGTGCCGTCGCCCCGGGTCCCGCAGCTGCTTGCTCAGCACCCGGCCGACAGGGCGGGCCGGGTCCAGATGCGCAAGGCCCTTTATTCTTCGTGCGGCCCTGACCTGGCTGACCTGGCGGATAGCGCCGCGCCCTTGGTCGTCACGATCTCGCGGATTGCGCCTCAGAAGAATCTTCTGGTGCTGTTGCAGGCTGCTTCCCGCCTGCGTCAGGCCTGCACCTGGGTGGTCGTTGGCCAGGGAGACCCACAGCTGTTGGCCCAGCTGCGCCAACAGGGCAGTGCGCTGGCAGCGCCCGTCCATTTCGTCGGGTCGAGCGCCAAGATCGACCAGTGGTTACGCAGCGCTGAGGTGTTTGTCCTGCCGAGCCAGTGGGAAGCCCGTGCCCTGGTGGTGCAGGAGGCCATGGCCGCCGGAACGCCGGTGGTTGCTGCCGATGTTGGTGGCTTGCACGACCTCGTCCTTGGGACCGGGCTGCTCGTCCCGCCAGCAGACCCGGGGTCGATCGCCCAGGCTGTCGACTCCATCCTGGCCGACCCCGGCCTGCGTGAGGAACTCGCCGCCCGTGGCCGTCAGGCTGCTGCAGCGCTGCCGGATGGGTTCGACACGGTTTCTCGTTGGCTGGCTTGGTACTCCCAGACCCTGCGATGACGTAAAGTTAAAGCCCGTGGCGCAACTGACAAAACACATCTTCGTAACCGGAGGCGTTGCCTCTTCACTCGGCAAGGGCCTGACGGCTTCCAGCCTCGGACATCTTCTGCGTGCGCGCGGTCTACGGGTGACGATGCAGAAGCTCGACCCCTACCTCAACGTGGATCCCGGGACGATGAACCCGTTCCAGCATGGTGAGGTCTTCGTCACCGATGATGGTGCGGAGACAGACCTGGACATCGGCCACTATGAGCGATTCCTGGACGTCCCGTCGGTGGGCCGAGCCAACGTCACGACCGGTCAGATCTACAGCCATGTGATCGCCAAGGAGCGGCGCGGGGAGTATCTCGGCGACACCGTCCAGGTGATCCCGCACATCACCAACGAGATCAAGTCGCGGATGCGCGAGCAGGCCGACGTCCCTGTCAAGGACCGTCCGGACATCATTGTCACCGAGATCGGCGGCACGGTCGGCGACATCGAGTCGCTGCCCTTCCTGGAGGCTGCTCGCCAGGTTCGCCATGACGTGGGCCGCGACAATGTCTTCTTCCTGCATGTCTCTCTGGTGCCCTACCTTGCACCGAGTGGTGAGCTCAAGACCAAGCCGACCCAGCACTCGGTGGCCGCGCTGCGGCAGGTTGGCATCCAGCCCGATGCCATCGTGCTGCGAGCTGACCGTGAGCTCCCCGAAAACGTCAAGCGCAAGATCTCGCTGATGTGCGACGTCGACACCGAAGCCTGCGTGGCTTGCGTCGATGCACCGAGCATCTATGACATCCCCCGCGTGCTGCACTCCGAGGGGCTGGACGCCTACGTCATCAGGCGTCTCGGCCTGCCCTTCCGCGACGTCGACTGGAGTGACTGGGACAAGTTGCTGCGCCGGGTGCATAACCCCGAGCATGCTGTCGAGATCGCTCTGGTGGGCAAGTACATCGACCTGCCGGATGCCTATCTTTCCGTCACCGAGGCCATGCGTGCCGGTGGTTTCCACCACGATGCCAAGGTCTCGATCCGCTGGGTCGCCAGCGACGAGTGCGAGACCGAAGCCGGCGCGCAGAAGGCGCTCGGTGGCGTCGATGCGATCGTCGTGCCAGGCGGCTTCGGTATTCGAGGTATCGAGGGCATGTTCGGGGCGCTGAAGTGGGCCCGAGTCAGGGGCGTGCCGACACTGGGCATCTGCCTGGGGCTGCAGTGCATTGTGATCGAGTACGCCCGCAATGTCCTCGGCATCGCAGACGCGTCCTCCAGCGAGTTCGACCCCCACACCACCCATCCGGTGATCGCCACGATGGAGGAGCAGAAGGCGTTCGTCGATGGCGCTGGAGACCTCGGTGGCACCATGCGGCTGGGGACCTACCCGGCCAAGCTGGTCGAAGGCTCGGTCATCGCCGGTGCCTACGGTTCCCTTCTGGTCGACGAGCGACACCGGCACCGCTACGAGGTCAACAACGAGTACCTGTCCCAGCTCGAGAACGCCGGGCTTCGCTTCTCCGGCACCTCGCCGGACGGCAGCCTCGTCGAGTTCGTCGAACTGCCGGTCGAGGTGCACCCGTACTACGTCGCCACCCAGGCTCACCCGGAGTTCCTGTCCCGGCCGACCCGCGCGCACCCGCTCTTCGCCGGGCTGGTCGGGGCTGCAATCGACGCACACAGGGCCTCACGCCTGGTCGAGGTTGAAAGGCCAAAGGACAGCCAGACCGTTGCGGTGCCATGAGTGTTGCCGCCCAACCAGAGTTGCCACACGATGAGTCCGGATCCGCGATGAGCATGGTGGCGCGATGAGTCTGGATGCCCAGGTCCTGCGTGGCGCTGACCTGACCGACCGGATCCAGCGGCGTCCGGTCCGAGACAGCGCTGTCGTGTTCAAGGGGATGGTCTGGGACGTCCGGCGCGAGAGCGTCGACCTCGGTGAAGCAGGCGAGGTCACGCGCGAGTACGTGGAGCACCCGGGCGCGGTCTCGATCGTGGCACTGCGGCAGGTCGGGGACCGCGACCAGGTTCTGCTGATCCAGCAGTATCGCCACCCCGTCGGTGCGTTCGAGTGGGAGTTGCCCGCGGGACTGCTGGACGTCGCGGGGGAGCCACCCTGGTTGGGCGCGGCCCGGGAGCTTCACGAGGAGGCCGACCTGACTGCCAGCCGCTGGCACGTCCTGATCGACTACTTCGGTTCTCCTGGCGGTATCTCCGAAGCGCTGCGTGTATTCCTGGCCCGGGACCTCACTGGCGTCCGCCACGAGCAGCGCTTCACCCGCGAGGGCGAGGAGCACGCCATGCCCGTCTGCTGGGTCGACCTCGACGAGGCGCACGAGGCCGTGCTGGGCGGTCAGCTGCACAACCCCAGCGCCGTGGTCGGCATCCTGACGGCGCACGCGGCGCGGGCTCGCGGGTGGGTCACGCTGCGACCGCACGACGCTCCCTGGCCGGAGCACCCGGCATACCGCTGAAGGGTGGATATGTCTTCACAGGTCGACGTCCGGCGGATCGCGCTCTGCCGGAGACCACGGAGCTGCAGGACGAGTTCGGCTTCGCGGTGGCGGACAAGAAGTTTGTCTGGATCTGGCGGGAGCGGGTGGATCACCGCAAGCCGAAGGTGCCCAACCGCGAAGTGGTCGTGCTTGCGGTGGCCGACCTGGGGGAGAAGCAGGCTGTGCTTGCGATCGACTCGCAGGCATTTTTCACACTGGTCATCACGCCGCTTACAAGGTCGTCCTCGTGCCTGTGTCGACGGTCGACGCGCAGGAGCTGACCGAACTGATCACCGACTCGCGGCGGTTGCGGGCTCCCACCGCAATGGTCGAAGAGTCGGACGCCCAGTAGCTGGGGCGCGATGGACCGGTTCGGAGAGACGAGTCTGCTTCCGTAAGATGTGGGTGCTGGCCTCGCGGAACAGGCGCAGCACCATCAACCATCGAACCGAAACTGAGGACATCACCGTGCTTCGCACTCACGAGGCCGGCACCTTGCGCGCCGACCACATTTCGCAGACCGTCACCTTGACCGGGTGGGTTGCCCGTCGGCGCGATCACGGTGGTGTGGCCTTCCTCGACCTGCGTGATGCCTCTGGGGTGGCCCAGGTGGTCGTTCGTGACGAGATCCTTGCCCAGGGCGAAGCGCACGATCTGCGTAACGAGTACTGCGTCAAGGTCACCGGGCAGGTGCGCCAGCGCCCCGAGGGCAACGCCAACTCAGACCTGCCCACTGGCGAGATCGAGGTGGTTGCCAGCGAGATCGAGGTTCTGAGCCCTGCGGCCCCGCTGCCG
>CABDZK010000147.1_pt1 | contig 15992 bp, 12 predicted proteins | sample 3132141 | NCBI WGS metagenome assembly CABDZK01 (sample SAMEA5534340, study PRJEB31848) | metagenome | biome: tundra; feature: field; material: soil | place: USA | collected 2013-05 | depth 0.45 m | reverse complement strand
ATCCGGGACAACTCCGAACGCGAGCTCGCTGCCGCGACGCAACGTCGTGACAGCATCAATGCCCAGGTCAGCAACGTTCGCCACGACCTCGCTGCCCTTGGTGCTACCACGATCAGCCCGGTGCAGCTGGAAGAACCGGACCAGAACGAGGCCGCCGCTGAGGTCCAGCAAGAGGCCGTGGACACAGAGCAGGCAGCCGTCCAGCCAGCTGACTGAGGTAGCAAGGTCAGCGCCAGGGTTTGAGCTATCAGTAGGTGAGTGGTGCTGGCTGTCCTCAGTGCTCAGCCGATCAGGTGAGCGAAGAACGAGCGGTTATGTCGATATCGGCATGACCGGTCTTACCGGTGTCCTGGCCATGCCGAGTGTGGCGGTTGTCCTTGCGGCCCACGGCGAGACGGTGGAACCGAGGTCGGCTGCAAGTCGACGACGCCGAGAGGCGGCTTGGTTACTGCGCGAGACACGGACACTGGACGCAGACAAGTGCGCCCTACGTCCAGCCGACAGAGATCGTCCAGAGGCGCAAGGGAAAAGGTTTCTGTGCAGTCTTTCCCATCGCAGCCAGCCATCACGATGACCCGGGGCCCTGCGTTCACGTCATGCGGTGCGCTTGGAAGGGTTCCGGATGAGGTGACCGATTTCGTCACCCTCTTTGATCCGAAGCCCTTGGACTGCAACCAAATCAGCGCCCATGGCGACATGATCCGGATGCCGACCTGGGAGGGCCCGGCGGCGAAGAACTCGGACGGGGTCATCGGACGACGACCGGTGAGATGTTAGGTCGAGGTTACGTCTCCCGACGCTCTGTCCCCGTCATTTGTCGGCCCCGTCCAAGTACGCCCGCCACCAGTCATCACGGTGAAGATCTTTACACCCACGCCAACATGTCTGGCTCAGGTAAGCCCTCCACCAGTCATCACGGTGAAGACCCGCACACCCACGCCAACACGTCCAGGGAGCCCAGCCCAGCACGATGGTCCAGCCCTTCCAGCCCAGCTCATCCAGGTCGGCCAGCCCTCTGACCTCATTCATCTGTCCCGCTCTGATCCTGCGCGGCACGTAAGCCAGCAGCCACAGGACCGAGATTGCACACAGGACACCTGGTAAGAAGAAGGCGGCCTCGACGAATGTCATCTCATTTCCCCCTACCCCCAACAGCGTTGCCGTTCTCACCCCCCGAAGCGGAATCGTGTGCTCCCAACTTCCTGGGACGTGATGAAATTTTTGCGCGTTGTTATGGCTGTCCGCAAGTGATCTGGCAAGGAAAATTCGGGCGCCTAAACGTATCGGGCCGACTGGGCCGCCGCGCCATTTCATGGCATCAGGAGCCGAATTAGGTGCCGAGGGACTCGGATCTTCCCCAGCAGGCACATCGGACATTTCGCATCTGGTTTTCGTGCTCAGCGGCTTGCTCTCGTTGCTAATGGGACGCTGACGTGGCACGCACACCCGGCGGATTCTCTCCAGCGCATGCTGCCGGGCTGTCCCTACGGGTTTCCCCAGGACGACGCCTCGGCAGCAGAAGCCGCAAGAGCTGGCCGGAGGTCATTCGGGCAGAGCGCGCGCCAGGAAAAAACCCACGAGCCGCGTGCCATGCAAGCCAAGATGTCAATGAGCACGCTCGCCCGGATCTTGGCGGCGACCTGGAGCCCGACTCCCTGAAGCCACGCTCCATCAAGGGGACGACTGGCGTCACCGACGACCGGCTGACCCTCATCATCGATAGGAGGCCAACCGAGCAGTGTCTCAGTGATGCCCAGAGCCGACCGTGCCCTGCGCCGGAAGATCATCGCGGGAACGAGAAGTTCCCCTCGCTGAGCATCGCCCTCGTGTGGATGGGAGCGGGGATGGGAGCAATGGCAAAGGCCCCTGAGACAGCGTATCCGCCGTCTCAGGGGCCTAAACGAGTGCCGAGGGCGGGACTCGAACCCGCACGCCCTTTCGAGCAAAGCATTTTGAGTGCTCCGTGTCTGCCATTCCACCACCCCGGCGAGGTTGCGCCGATCAGCATACCGGGATGTTGGTCCCGACAAGAACGGGCGACAACTCAGGTAGACGACCAGTCAGCCGAGATCCTCGTAAGCCGGTGCCACCTTGTTCTTGGCGTCACCGACGTGGTGCACGCGCAGCCCATTGGTCGAGCCCGGTATGCCGGGAGGTGAGCCGGCGACGATGACCACGGTGTCGCCCTCGACACACCTGCCGCTCTCGAGCAACGCCTCGTCGACCTGGTAGGTCATCTGGTCGGTGTGTCGGGAAGCTGGCACGAGGTAGGACTCGATACCCCAGGCGAGGGACAGCTGCGAGCGGGTGGACTCCAGCGGGGTGAACGCCAGCATCGGAAGCTTGGAGCGGATCCGGGACAGGCGCCTGGCTGAGTCACCCAGTTGCGTGAAGGTCACCAGGTACTTGGCCCCCAGGAGCTCTCCGATCTCTGCTGCGGCGGCCGTCACGGCTCCGCCGACTGTGTGAGGTCGGGTGCCAAGCTTAGGGATGCGTTCGAGGCCGTGTTCCTCGGTGCTTTCGATGATCCGGGCCATCGCTTTGACGGCTTCAGTCGGCCATTTGCCGACGCTTGTCTCGCCGGAGAGCATGATGGCGTCGGCCCCATCCAGGACGGCGTTGGCGCAGTCGCTGACCTCGGCGCGGGTCGGTCGGGGGTTCTCGATCATCGACTCGAGCACCTGAGTGGCCACGATCACGGGCTTGGCGTTGCGTCGGGCCATCTCGACGGCAAGCTTTTGTACCAGCGGGACCTCCTCGAACGGGAGCTCGACGCCAAGGTCACCACGGGCGACCATCACGGCGTCAAACGCGTTGATGATCTCCCGCAGGTTCGTGACCGCCTGTGGCTTCTCGATCTTGGCGATCACCGGCAGGCGAACGCCCTCCTCGTCCATGATCTCGTGGACTCGTTCGATATCTGCGGCGTCACGTACGAAGGAAAGCGCCACCATGTCCGCAGGCAGTCTCAGTGCCCAGCGAAGGTCTGCCTCGTCCTTTTCCGACAGGGCCGGCACGCTGACCGCCACGCCGGGCAGGTTAATGCCCTTGTTGTTGGACACCACCCCGCCGATGACTACCTCACAGACGACGTCGGTCTCTGTGACCTCAAGGGCCTTGAGCGTGACCTTTCCGTCATCGATCAACAGCCGGTCGCCGGGTTTCACGTCGCCGGGCAGCCCCTTGTAGGTCGTGGACACGCGCTGCCGGTCGCCGGGGATATCATCGACGGTGATGGTGAATCGCTCGCCGACCAGCAGCGTGACCGCGCCGTCGGCGAAACGACCTGTGCGAATCTTGGGACCCTGCAGGTCGACCAGTATGCCAACCGCTCTGCCCGACTCCAGACTGGCCTTACGCACCTCGGCATAGGCCGCTTCGTGCTCTTCGTAACTCCCGTGGGAACGGTTGATCCGGGCGACGTCCAGGCCCGCGTCGACCAGTGCCCGTACACCCCCGGGTACAGCTGTTGCAGGACCTAGGGTGCAGACGATCTTTGCGCGGCGCATGGTGTCGATTCTATTAGCGTGGTTAGCGATGTCGTGAATCGGGTTGTGGCGGGACTCACACGTTAAGCGGCCGTGTTGTGGCAGGACTCACACGTTAAGCGGTCGGTCCGTGGGATTCACCGGGCGGGGCAGCGCGGAGCTCCCGCCCATGAGATAGGCGTCCACGCCGGCGGCCGCCGAGCGGCCCTCGGCGATGGCCCATACGATCAGGGACTGGCCGCGACCAGCATCCCCGGCGACGAAGACACCGGGAACCGATGTCATGAAAGCCTTGTCCCGCTTGATGTTCGAGCGTTCGTCCAGCTGAAGGCCGAGCTGTTCGACCACACCACGACTTTGAGGTCCGAGGAAGCCCATGGCGAGTAGGACCAGCTGTGCCGGGATCTCGCGCTCGGTGCCCTCGACCTCGGCAAAGCCGCCCGACCCTTGGGTGACCTCGACCAGACGCAGGGCTCTGACCCTGCCTGAATCGTCGCCCAGGATCTCCTTGGTGCTCACTGCGTAAACGCGCTCCCCGCCCTCTTCGTGTGCGGCGGCGATGCGAAACAGGGTGGGGTATGTCGGCCAAGGCTGGGTCGGCGGGCGGTCGTGGCCAGGGCGTGGCATGATCTCCAGCGACGTCACAGACTTGGCGCCCTGGCGAAGTGCGGTGCCGATGCAGTCCGCCCCCGTATCTCCACCGCCGATGACGATGACGTCCTTGCCGGTGGCCACGACCTGGCCCTCGACCTTTTCGCCCCGGGCGACGCGATTGGCCGGAGGTAGGAACTCCATGGCCTGCATGACCCCGTCCAGCTCGCATCCCGGGACGGGCAGGTCACGAGGAACAGTGGCCCCGATCGCCAGAACGACGGCGTCATACCGCTCACGCAGCGCCTTGCCGGTCAGGTCGCCGCCGACGTCGACGCCGTTTCGGAACCGGGTGCCCTCGGCCTCCATCTGGGCCAGCCGACGGTCAAGGATGGACTTCTCCATCTTGAACTCGGGGATGCCGTAACGCATCAGGCCGCCCGGCTTGTCGGCTCGCTCGAAGACCGCGACGGTATGCCCGGCCCTGGTCAGCTGCTGGGCGACGGCCAGGCCGGAAGGTCCGGAGCCGACAACGGCAACGGTCTTGCCGGACAGACGGTCCGGGGCCTTGGGGGTGACTGCGCCCTCATCGAAGGCGCGCTCGATCGTGGTGACCTCGATCTGCTTGATGGTCACGGCGGGCTGGTTGATACCCAGCACGCAGGCCATCTCGCAGGGCGCCGGGCACAGCCTGCCGGTGAATTCCGGAAAGTTGTTCGTGGCGTGCAGCTGCTCTATCGCCTCACGCCAGTCGCCCTTCCACGCCAGGTCGTTCCACTCGGGAATCCTGTTCCCCAGGGGGCAGCCGTTGTGGCAGAAAGGGATACCGCAGTCCATGCAGCGTCCGGCCTGCCTCTGCACCTGGGCCACATCTTGGGCTTCGTAGACCTCACGCCAGTCCATCAGCCGGACCGGGACCGGACGGCGCTTAGGCAGTTCGCGCTCACGGGTAGTCAAGAATCCCCGAGGATCAGCCACGAGAAGCCTCCATGATCCGCTCCCATACGTCGGGGCCGTTGAGGTCGAGCCCCTCGGACTCGGCCGTTGTACGAACGTCCAGGACACGCTGATAGTCGCGTGGCAGGACCAGGGTGAACTGGCTCTTAACGTTGTCCCAGTCCGCGAGCAGCCTCGCGGCAACGGCGGATTCGGTCCACCGGCGATGCCTGGTCAAAAGCTCCTGCACAACCTCCTCGTCCCGCTCGCGCAGGGGCATGAGATCGACCATCTCGCGATTGACCCGGCCCTCACGCAGATTCAGGACATAGGCCACACCACCGGACATTCCCGCCGCGAAGTTACGACCGATTGGCCCAAGGACCAGCACCGTGCCACCGGTCATGTACTCGCAGCCGTGGTCACCGAGCCCTTCGACAACTGCCGTGGCGCCAGAGTTGCGTACGCAGAACCGCTCCCCCACCTGACCGCGCAGGAAGACCTCGCCGCTGGTGGCTCCATAGGCGATCACATTGCCTGCGATGACGTTGTGCTCTGCCGGCAGCGAAGCCGCGCGATCGGGGCGAACCACGATCCGCCCACCCGAGAGTCCCTTGCCCACATAGTCGTTGGCATCCCCATACAGGCACAACGTGATGCCAGCGGGAAGGAAGGCACCCAGCGACTGCCCGGCCGACCCAGTTAGCGAGATCTGAATCGTGTCGTCGGGTAGACCGGACGGGTAAGCCTTGGTCACTTCGTGACCCAGCATGGTGCCGATCGTGCGGTTGACGTTACGGACCGGCAGCTCGATCCGCACCGGAGTCTTGTCGCGCAGCGCCTCCTGGCTCAGCTCGATCAGCCTGTGGTCCAGGGCCTTAGCCAGTCCGTGGTCCTGGCCGACGGTATTGCGCCGGGGCGCACCGTCTGGGGAGGCCACCTCGGCGAGAATCGGAGTCAGATCCAGACCGCTGGCCTTCCAGTGATCGACGGCGGCCGAGGTATCGAGCAGCGACACCTCACCGATGGCCTCGGCCATCGTTCTGAACCCCAGGGCGGCCAGGTTCTCACGGACCTCCTGGGCGATGTACTCAAAGAACGTCACGATGTACTCGGGCTTGCCGGAGAACCGTGAACGCAGCTCAGGGTTCTGGGTGGCGATACCAACCGGGCAGGTGTCGAGGTGACACACGCGCATCATGACGCAGCCGCTGACCACCAGCGGAGCGGTGGCGAAGCCGAACTCCTCGGCGCCCAGCAGCGCCGCGATCACGACGTCTCGCCCGGTCTTGAGCTGACCGTCGACCTGAACCACGATCCGCTCACGCAGACCGTTGAGCACCAACGTCTGCTGGGTCTCGGCGAGCCCCAGCTCCCATGGCCCGCCGGCGTGCTTGAGCGAGGTGAGCGGCGCAGCGCCCGTACCACCGTCATGGCCCGAGATGAGCACGACGTCGGCATGGGCCTTGCTGACGCCCGCGGCCACTGTGCCCACCCCGATCTCCGCCACTAGTTTGACGTGCACTCGCGCCGAAGGATTGGCGTTCTTGAGGTCGTGGATCAGTTGTGCGAGGTCCTCGATGGAGTAGATGTCGTGATGCGGCGGGGGCGAGATAAGTCCCACCCCGGGAGTCGAGTGACGGGTCTTGGCCACCCATGGGTAGACCTTGTGGCCGGGCAGCTGACCGCCCTCTCCCGGCTTGGCGCCCTGGGCCATCTTGATCTGGATGTCGTCTGCCTGCGTCAGATACAGCGAGGTCACCCCGAAGCGGCCCGAGGCGACCTGTTTGATCGCCGAGCGGCGCACCGGGTCCAGCAGGCGGTCCTCGTCCTCCCCGCCCTCACCTGTGTTCGACCGGCCCCCAAGGCGGTTCATCGCCACTGCGATCGTCTCGTGCGCCTCCTGGCTGATCGAGCCGTAGCTCATCGCCCCGGTGCTGAACCGGGCCACGATCGCGCTGACCGGTTCCACCTCGTCGATCGGCACCGGCGTGCGGCCGGCGGTGAACCTGAACATTCCGCGCAACGTCATCAGGCGCTGCGACTGCTCGTCGACCCACGAGGTGTACTGCTTGAAGATGTCGTAACGCCGCGAGCGGGTGGAGTGCTGCAACCGGAAGACGGTGTCCGGGTCGAACAGGTGGGGCTCACCCTCACGTCGCCACTGGTACTCCCCGCCCACAGCGAGCTTGCGGTGCGGCAACCGCACGCTGTCCAGCGGGTATGCCGTGGCGTGGCGCGCCGCCACCTCCTCGGCAACGACGTCGAGGCCGATACCACCCAGCTGCGAGGTGGTTCCGGTGAAGTAGGTGTCGATCAGCTCCTGAGAGAGCCCGATGGCTTCGAAGGCCTGCGCGCCGCGATAGGAGGCCACGGTGGAGATGCCCATCTTGGACATGACCTTGAGCACGCCCTTGCCCAGTGCCTTGATGAGGTTCTTGACCGCTTTTTCGGCACTTTCTGCGGGAAGGGCACCGGAACGAACCAGGTCCTCCACGGTTTCCATGGCCAGGTAGGGGTTCACAGCTGCAGCGCCGTAGCCGATCAGGAGCGCCACGTGGTGGACCTCGCGGACGTCTCCGGCCTCGACGAGCAACCCGACCAGGGTGCGGGTCTTCTCCCGGATCAGATGGTGGTGCACAGCCGAGGTGAGCAGCAGCGACGGAATCGGCGCCAGTGCGCGGCTTGAGTCACGATCGGACAGGACGACGAAGCGTGCCCCCGCGGCGATGGCCACTGACACCTCGGAAAGGATCTCGTCAAGACGAGCCTTCATCGCGTCGGACCCGCCGGCCACCTCGTAGAGGCCCTTGACCAGGTACGTGTCGTAACCGGGCAGGTCACCGTCCGCGTTGATGTGAACTATCTTTGCCAGCTCGTCATTGTCGAGCACCGGGAACGGCAGGACGAGCTGACGGGCGTGGGCCGGCCCGGCCGCGAGCGCGTTGCCCTCCGGTCCGATCACGGTCCCCAAAGAGGTGACGAGCTCTTCGCGGATGGCGTCAAGGGGCGGGTTGGTCACCTGGGCGAACAACTGGGTGAAGTAGTCGAAGAGCAGGCGAGGGCGCTCGGACAACACCGCGATAGGGCTGTCGGTGCCCATCGAGCCCAGCGCCTCTCCCCCGGTCCTGGCCATCGGGGACAACAGGATCCGCAGTTCTTCCTGGGTGTATCCGAACGTCTGCTGACGACGAGCGACCGAGGCCGCGGTGTGCACGACATGCTCACGCTCGGGCAGTGCGCTCAGGTTGATCAGGCCGGCATGGAGCCAGTCCTCGTAGGGGTTCTCGGCCGCGAGTGAAGACTTGACTTCGTCGTCGCTGACAATTCGGCCATGCTCGGTGTCGACCAGGAACATCCGCCCTGGCTGCAACCGGCCCTTACGGACCACCCGCCCTGGTTCGAGGTCCAGCACGCCGGTTTCGGAAGCCATGACCACCAGGCCGTCGTCGGTGACCCAGTACCGCCCCGGACGCAGACCGTTGCGGTCCAGGACCGCGCCGATCACGGTGCCGTCGGTGAAGGTGACACAGGCCGGACCGTCCCACGGCTCCATGAAAGTGGCGTGGTACTCGTAGAACGCCTTGCGCGCCGCGTCCATCTCGTCGTGGTTCTCCCACGCCTCGGGGATCATCATCAGGACTGAGTGCGGCAACGAGCGGCCACCCAGGTGCAGCAGCTCCAGCACCTCGTCAAAGGTCGCGGAGTCCGAAGCCCCTTCGGTGCAGATCGGGAAGAGACGTTCCAGGTCCCCTGGGATGACCTCGCTGGCAAGCTGGCTCTCGCGAGCCTTCATCCAGTTCCGGTTGCCCTTGAGCGTGTTGATCTCGCCGTTGTGGGCGATCAGTCGGTAGGGGTGAGCCAACGGCCACGAGGGGAAGGTGTTGGTCGAGAAGCGCGAGTGAACCAGTGCCAGCTCGGTGGCGAACCTCTGGTCGCACAGATCGGGGAAGAATCGCTCCAACTGGTCGGTGGTGAGCATGCCTTTGTAGACCATGGTGCGTGCCGACAGCGACGGGAAGTAGACCAAGGCCTCGTGCTCGGCACGTTTGCGCAGGCAGAAGGCCAGACGTTCCAGGCCCAGGCCCACCACGCGACCGGCGGAGGCGGTGACGAACAGCTGGCGGAAAAAGGGCATGCACGCCCGGGCCGCGTCACCAACGATTTCGGACTGGATCGGCACGTCGCGCCATCCGAGGACTTTCAGCCCCTCCTCCTTGGCGATGATCAGGATCTCGGCCACGGCGGCAGCACGCTCGTCCTCATCGGAGGGCAGGAAGGCGATACCTGCGGCGTAGGCGCCGCGTGCTGGGAGCTCAAAGTCCACGACCTCGCGCAGGAACCCATCCGGGATCTGGGTGAGGATCCCGGCCCCGTCACCGACAAGCGGGTCAGCCCCGGTCGCACCGCGGTGCTCCAGGTTACGCAGGGCGGTTAGACCGTGGTCGATGATGTCGTGCCCCGCGCTGCCGCGCATGGTGGCCACGAGCGCGACACCGCACGCATCGTGCTCGAACTCGGAGTTGTACAACCCTTGGTTCATCGGCTGAGCCGAGAACAGCGAAAAAGCCACGATCAGACACCGTCCTTGACGTCTTGATAAACACCTCGTAGAACCTGCATGGACGGCATTGGCCAGCGAGGAGTTTTGTCAGAATACCGGAAACCTCTAAATCCCTACTTGACGGTCGATCCCCTTAGTCCGAATGCTGAGATGGTTGGGGGGAATCCACGACAGGTTCGCCCGGCGCAGGTCCGGTCGACCCGTTGACTCCCTGGTCGGTGCGTCGCGCCCGAACCCCGAAGTACCAGAAGGCGAACGTTGAACCGGCGAAGACGATCACCGAAGTCCAGACGTTGAGCCGCAGCCCCAGGATGTGGTTGGCGTGGTCGGTGCGCAACAACTCGATGAATCCGCGACCGATCGTGTAGAGCATCCCGTAGAGCGCGAATATCTGGCCCCTGGCAAGAGTGAACCGGCGGTCGATCTGCACCAGGGCCAGGGCGACAAGCACGCACCACAACGACTCGTAGAGGAAGGTCGGCTGGAAGGTCGCATACTGCGTGTACCCCGGGGGCCGGTTAGCCGGTGAGATCTCCAGCCCCCACGGTAGAGAGGTGGGGCCACCGAACAGCTCCTGGTTGAAGTAGTTGCCCCAGCGACCGATGGCCTGGGCAAGGACTATCCCGGGGGCAGCCGCATCGGCGTAGTCCAGGAGGCGAACTCCGTGACGACGACAGCCGATCCAGGCCCCCACAATGCCCAGCGCGACGGCTCCCCAGATCCCTAGTCCGCCATTCCAGATCGCGAACGCATTCCACGGGTTCCTGCCCGCGGCGAAGTAGAGCTCGGGGTCCGTGATCACGTGATAGATCCGACCACCGACGATCCCGAACGGGACAGCCCACACCGCCACGTCCAGCGCCTGACCGGGCTTCCCCCCCCGGGGGTTGAGCCGCCGCTGGGTGATCCAGACCGCCACGACGATGCCCGCGAGAATGCACATCGCGTACGCCCGGATGGGGAACGGGCCGATGTGCCAGACCGACTGTCCGGGACTGGGAATGGATGCGATCAACGCGTGGCGCCCTTCACCGCAGCGACCAGTGCCTCAGGGGTCGTCAGGGTCTTGCTGATGTCAGTGCCGTTGAGCTTCACGGTGGGTGTGCCGGTCACTCCAGCCTTCCCGGCAGCGGTCTCCACGTCGGTGACGTACTGGGCATGCTGAGAGGTCGTGGCGCACTTCTGCCAGGTCGTCAGTGCGGGACCGGTGATCCCAGCGGTCTGGGCGAACGCCGTGAGCTGGGCGTCGGTGTACCCGGCGCCCTCCTTGGCTGGTTGTCCCGCGAATACGGCGGCGTGGTACTGCAGGAACTTGCCCGCGTCGGCCGCGCACGCTGCTGCGTTGGCGGACCGCGTCGAGGAGTCGTTGCTCAGGTTGCCGTCCAGGAAGGACATCATGTGCACGACCAGCTTGATCTGGCCGGCGTCTGCCAGTGTCCGAATCTGCGGCCCAAGCGCCTTCTCGAGCTCCCCGCAGACCGGGCACTGGAAGTCCTCATACAGGTCCATGGTGGGGGCGTTGGGCTTGACCGTCGCCGGGTTGGCCAGGATGCCGCCACCGGTGCCGCCGACCACACCCACAGGAACAGGGCTGCCCGAAGCAGCAGTTGATGACCCGGACTTGCTGCCGTTGCCGATCACGATGGCTACCACGACTGCCAGCACGACCACGGCGGCAATGATCGCGCCGATGATGACGGGGTTAGGGCCACTTTTCGGCGTGACTTTGGCGATCTTCTTGGAGGCGTCGGGACGCATCTGGGTGGTCTCCTTTATCCGAACAAACGGTGATCGAGGCTGTATGCCGTGCGAGGACGAACGACGAGCCACGTGGCGCAGGCTGCGAGCCCTACGTCGCGCATTATGTCCCACGGGTATTGCGTTTGAGCGGCCGCGATCGTTCCCCCGCCGCCGAAACAGCCGCAGTCAAGGGCATAACCGTGAGCCCAGGCCCAGCTGATGCCGAATATGAAAGCCACCATCAGCAGGCCGCCCACCGCTGCGGACGCGCGGGTGAAAAGGCCTACGACCAGGAGCAGGCCGACCAGGATCTCCAGCACGGGCAAGGCGTAGCCCACGTAACCCGCGACGTTGTAGTCAAGGAGCTGATAAGCGCGTACCGCCGCCGCTGAGACCGCCGGATGGGTCACCTTGGCCGCACCGGCCCAGATGAGGACGATCCCGAGGATCAGCCTGGCCAGCAGGCCGATCAGGTCGGGCAGACGACCGGCGCCCCATCGACCCACGATCTCAGCGCCCTTTTCGGACGCCGGCGGCCAGCTCGGCCGTGAGCTTGCGGATAGCGGTGAGACCCTCACCGGGCGAACCGGCGTCGGCCAGGGCCCGCACCAGCGCCGAGCCGACGATCACGCCGTCTGCGAAGGCCGCAACCTGCGCCGCCTGGGCGCCGGTGGAGACGCCGAGTCCCACACAGATCGGCGTGTCGGTCATCAGACGGGTTCGGGTGACCAGCACCTGAGCCGCGTCGCCAACCGTGGCGCGCGCGCCGGTGACCCCCATGCTGGAGGCGGCGTACACGAAGCCGGTACAGGCCGAGGCGGTGCTCCGTAGCCGCTGCGGGGTGGAGCTGGGTGCCACCAGGAAGATGTGATCCAGGTCGTTGCGCTCAGCGGCGGCTATCCACTCGGCGCCTTCGTCGGGAATGAGGTCTGGCGTGATCAGGCCGGACCCGCCGGCCTTGGCCAGGTCGTCGGCAAACCGGTCGACGCCATAGCGCAGGACCGGGTTCCAGTAGGTCATGACCAGCGCAGGAGCACCCGCGTCAGCCACAGCCCGCACCGCGGTGAAGACATCCTTGATTCGGGTCCCATGGGCAAGCGCGACGTCGGCCGCGTGCGCAATGACCGGGCCGTCCATCAACGGATCGGTGTACGGAACACCGATCTCAACGATGTCCACACCAGCCTCGACCATGGCGACCATGGCATCGATGGATCCCGCCACGTCCGGGAACCCGACGGGCAGGTATCCCACGAGCGCCGCCCGCCCTTGTGCCCTGGCCCCGGCAAGGACCTCTGCCACGCGGCTCATAGCTGCTCCTTCGCGTCGCCGAGCAACCCGAACCAACGAGCTGCCGTGTCGACGTCCTTGTCGCCGCGCCCTGACAGGTTGACCAGGATGACACCGCCTGGCCCGAGCTCACGCCCGATCTGCAGGGCGCCCGCGAGCGCATGGGCACTCTCGATGGCGGGGATGATCCCCTCGGTCCGGCACAGCAGCGAGAAGGCGTCCATGGCCTGGGTGTCGGTGATCGGGCGGTACTGCGCCCGGCCGCTGTCCCGAAGGAACGAGTGCTCGGGCCCGACGCTGGGGTAGTCCAGCCCGGCCGAGACGGAGTAGGACTCGATGGTCTGTCCGTCCTCGTCCTGAAGGACATAGGTGAACGCGCCGTGCAGCACCCCGGGCAGGCCGGTGCTGAACCGGGATGCGTGCTGCTCGGTGTCAACACCGCGGCCGCCGGCCTCGAGCCCGATCAGACGCACGGACGGGTCGTCGATGAATCGGTGGAAGATGCCCATCGCATTGGAGCCTCCGCCGACGCAGGCGCACACGACATCAGGCAGGCGACCGACCAGGTCGAGCACCTGAGCCCTCGCCTCGACGCCGATGATGCGCTGGAAGTCACGCACCATCACCGGGAATGGGTGAGGACCGGTGACCGTGCCGATCACGTAGTGGGTGGTCTCGACGTTGGTCACCCAGTCCCGCATCGCCTCGTTGATGGCGTCCTTCAGGGTCGCACTGCCATGACTGACCGCAATGACCTCGGCACCCAGCAACTGCATCCGGGCGACGTTCAGCGCCTGACGCGCCATGTCCTTGGTGCCCATGTACACGACGCACTCAAGGCCCATCAGGGCCGCCACTGTTGCGCTCGCCACCCCGTGCTGGCCTGCGCCGGTCTCGGCGATGATGCGGGTCTTGCCCATTCGCTTGGTCAGCAGCGCCTGGCCCAGCACGTTGTTGATCTTGTGCGAGCCGGTGTGGTTGAGGTCCTCTCGCTTGAGCAGGATGCGGGCACCCCCGGCGTGCTCGCCAAACTTCGGAGCCTCCGTGATGATGCTCGGACGGCCGGTGTAGGTGCGGTGCAGCCGCTCGAGCTCACCCTGGAAGGCCGGGTCCACGTTCGCCTTGAGTCGCGCCTCGTCCAGCTGCTCAAGAGCAGCCATCAGGGCCTCGGGAACGTAGCGACCGCCATAGGCACCGAAGCGGCCGGGCCTCGGTCCTGGTGGAGTCGGGCTGGACTCGTTGTTCATCAGACTCCCTGCTGGCGCAACGCTGGATGGGCACCAGCGGCAATAAGGTCGGCCACTGCTTGACGGGGGCGATCACCGATCACCAGGCTCTCGCCGACAAGTACGGCGGATGCACCGGCCTGAGCGTATTCGATCACGTCGTGCGGTCCGCGAACTCCAGACTCGGCGACCTTGACTATCCCCGGCGGAACGCGGGGGGCCAGCCGGGCAAAGGTGGCACGGTCGACCTCCAGCGTCTTGAGGTTTCGGGCGTTGATGCCGATGACCCGGGCACCGGCCTCCAGCGCCCGGTCGGTTTCGGCCTCGTCATGAACCTCGACCAGAGCGGTCATCCCCAGTGACTCGGCGCGCTCACGCAGGCCGACCAGGGTGGGCTGGTCAAGAGCTGCGACGATCAGCAGGACGACGTCGGCGCCATAGGCGCGCGCCTCCCACAGCTGGTAGGAGGACACCATGAAGTCCTTGCGCAGCACGGGGATGTCAACTGCTGCTCTCACCGCCGCCAAGTCCTGCAGGCTGCCACCGAAACGGCGCCGCTCGGTCAGGACGCTGATGACGCTGGCCCCGCCTGCTGCGTAGTCCGCGGCGAGCCCGGCCGGGTCGGCGATGATGGCCAGGGCGCCTTTGCTGGGGCTGGAGCGCTTGACCTCGGCGATCACCTTGACGCCGTCTCCGGCCCGCAGAGCCGCGTAAGCGTCCAGCGCCGGCGCAATCCGCTGTGCGCGGGCCTTCAGCTCATCCAGCGGGACAAGGGCGCTGCGAATTGCGAGGTCCTGGCGAACGCCGTCGATGATCTCGTCGAGGACTGTGGGCACCTGACAAGGCTATCGGCGAGTTGGGCGAACAGGAGAACCGACCCCCTTGGGGGCGATCAGCGAGCTTGTGTGCTCTTGGGTGACTGCTCCGGCTTGGTCTGGCCGTAACCTGCCGCGGCCAGGATCTTGCCGGCAGCTGCGCCCACCATGATCAGGACAATGCCGACGAGAGCTAAGGGCCAGCTCCCGATCACGACCGCCAGGGAGATCAGGAACGTGGCCAGCATCACGATCGCGACGGCGGTCCAGGCTGCGGTGCTCTGACCGTCCTGGTGCTCTGCCATGGGGTCTTCTCCTCTAACGGCGCTCAGTGAGTTCATTGACATCCTGGCGGCCACCAATGACCGGGATTCCTACCTTGCCACACGCGCGGCACCTCGGCGGGTTCTCGCTTCACAACCGCTGGACAGGTACCTCCGCTGACGCAGCCTGCACGAGCGTTTATTCCTCTCCGCCAGCTCGGCGGCGACCCTGTTCAGTGTTGGGCTGCAACAGCGGCGACCTTGGTTATCGCCCAACCACATGGAACGTAGCAGCAGGGCGCGACAGTGGCTATCCCAGAGCTGTTGCGCTGGCTTGCGCCACCCGGGTGCCCGGTCAGCGCCGGCCCACGTAAGGAAACCCCATGGCTGAGAACGGCTGCTCGGTACTGCGCAGTCGTCCCTCTTGCTCAGTGCTCTGCAGTGGGATCCTCTCCATGGGAGAGCCGGTCCCAGTCCGATGCGCGTTCAGCTGCCGGCTCCCCTGCCTCATACCTGCTGGACAGCCCATGCCAGCGTGGTCCACCGACCAGCGCGCCCAGGGCACCCAGCCCCATGACGAGCATCGCGGCGAACGCGACCCACGCCCAGCTGCCAGCCTGACCGTGGGTGGCCAGTGCCCCGCTGCGGCCGGTGCCGGCGGCCGCCAGCTTGCCCAGCGCGCCACCGGGGTCGACCAGGACCGAGATGATCACCGTTGCCCCCAGGACTGCGGCCATCAGCGCCGAACAGGCCGCGGCCACCCGCACTACACGGCCGGACGTGGCTGCGGCCACCGCCGAGGCCAGGCCCACCAGCGCAGCGGCCAGGGCGCCCGGCGCAATGTCGGAACCTGCGCCATGCAGCGCGCTCGCACCGAGCACGGCATCCTCGACAGAGCCTGAGACCCACTCCCGGGAACCGCTGATCAAGATGACCGAGGCGGCCGTGAGGATAACGACCAGCACTGTGCGCTTGCTCGTCAACGCGTCGATCACGGTGACCGCAGCCCTGCTGCCGCCGCGACCGCTCGCAGCGCCGCTGCGGCCTTGTTCACGCTCTCTTCGAACTCCAGGCGTGGT
>CABDZK010000144.1_pt1 | contig 16197 bp, 12 predicted proteins | sample 3132141 | NCBI WGS metagenome assembly CABDZK01 (sample SAMEA5534340, study PRJEB31848) | metagenome | biome: tundra; feature: field; material: soil | place: USA | collected 2013-05 | depth 0.45 m | reverse complement strand
GTGGACCAGATCGAGATCCTGGTCATCGATGACGGGTGCTCGGACCGCACCGTAGACGTCGCCCGGGCGCACGGCGTGACGCACTTCGTGCACCACACGCGGAACATGGGCTTGGCCCGGTCGTTCCGGGACGGCGTGGACTATGCGCTCGCCCATGGCGCGGACATCGTGGTGAATACCGACGGCGACAACCAGTACCCGCAGGACCGCATCGGTGACCTGGTGAAACCGATCATCGTTGGCGAGGCCGATATCGTCATCGCGGACCGCCAGACTCACACGATTGCCCATTTTTCTCCCTTCAAGAAGCTCATGCAGCGCTTCGGCAGCCTTGTCGTCAACCGCGCGGCCAGCACCGAGCTGCCAGACGCCGCGAGCGGTTTTCGCGCGTACTCGCGCGCTTCGCTGCTGCGGCTCAACGTCCTGACGCAGTTCAGCTACTGCATGGAGACGATCATCCAGGCCGGCAACAAGCGCCTGCGGATTGAAAGCGTTCCCGTGGTGACCAATGCCAAGACGCGCGAGTCGCGCCTCTTCAAGAACGACGGCCACCACATGGTGAAGTCGGCCTCCGCGATCCTGCGCAGCTTCTTGATGTTCAACCCCTACGTCATCTTCGCCACCCTGTCGGTCATGTTCGGCGTGCTGGCGGTGATTCCGTTCGGGCGGTTCCTGATCCTCTGGATGGCCAGTGGCCAGACCAGCGGCCACGTCCAGTCGCTCATCTTTGGCTCGATCATGTCGGTCGCCGCCCTGCTCTCGTTGGCGCTCGGTGTGATTTCAGACCTGCTGCGCACCAACCGCATACTGCTGGAGGAGCAGCTCGAGCGGACCAAGGAGATGCAGTACCGCCGGTGACTCAGAACAACGACGTCGCCTCGCGCGACATGGCTGACAGTCGTGCCAGGCGTGAGGTGTTCGGCGAACCGCTCACTCGGCTGGTTGTCGTCTCCTGCGCGTTCTTGTTGATCGCGATCGGGCTGGTGGCCACGGTGGTCCATCGGGCCCCTGAGCTGTCGATGTTCGACGAAGCCACCCATGCGGACTATGCCTATCAGATCGCGCAAGGGCATATCCCGGCCAAGGGCTCGACCATTGCTCCTGAGATCCTGAAACAGTGGTCCTGTCACGGGTTTTGGGACGGCACCCCACTGCCGCCCTGTGCCGGCCCAGCGGCTCCCGCCACGGAATACCCCGGACTTGGTCAGGACTACAACTTCGTTCATCCGCCGCTGTACTACGCGATCACCGGAGTCATCGCACGGGTGGTGGACGCTGTCCTGTCCGGCACCTCGCACTTCATCACCGTGGCCCGGCTGGTCGGCGTCCTATGGCTTTTCGCCGCCATGTTCGTGCTCTATGTTGCGGTCCGCCGGCTTGGGGCACAGTGGCAGCTAGCTGCTGCTGCCGCGTTGCTGCTGCCACTGTGTCCGCAGGTGCTGTTTGCCTCTGCGACGGTCACCAACGACGCGGCTGCCGCGTTGTCTGGATCTCTTGCCGTCCTGATGCTGGCCCGGATCATGGTCCAGCGGAAACTGGGATGGATCATTCCTACCCTGGTCACCGGGCTCGCCGCCGCGACGAAAGTGCTCAACGCCCTCCCGATGATGTCGGTAGCAGCGATGCTCCTGATCGCTGCAATCGCCGCCTGGCGGGAAGACCATCGGGAAGAGGCACGAAAGCTTGCCCTGATCGTGCTCGGTGTGCTTGCCGCCACTGCCATCGTCTATGGGGGGTGGATCGCGATTCAGTCAGGCCGGGGATTGGCTGGATGGAAGAGCCCCATCGAAGGTACTACCGGCCGACCCGTCGTTGGCAGTGCGGTTGATGCGGTCCTCAGCACCTCGTTCATGGGACTCCAGATAATCAGTGACTACTTCATCCCGCTCCAGCTGACAAGTACCTGGTTCATCCTGTGGGTCCGCCTGCTCACGTTCCTCGCAGCAGCCGGCCCCTTAGTACTGCTGGCGGTGACCCAGAAGCGGGAGGTCGAGCGGCGGCTGGCAGGCGCGGCACTGCTCGGAATGATCATCTACCCGTTGATAGTCGAATTGCAGGTGAACATGAACAGTGGCACCTATTTCCCCCACGTTTACGGCCGGTACGGCATGAGCATCATCCCGTTGCTGATCGCCTGTCTGGCCATGGCCGCACAACGCCTCGGAATGCGGCGATCTATGCTCACCGGCATCGGCGCAGGCGCAGCTGTCACCCTGGCCTCCACGGCTGGGCTGCTCCACAGCTGACGCGGTATTGTCTTGACGACTCAGCGATCGTGTCAGTCTCGGACCGATCCGTTCGTCACCGCCACGTCACCACAGTAGGGTTGGATGGTGGCGCCAAGGGGCGCCTCGACAGCATCTGTGCCGAGTCTCGCGCCATCGCACGGTCGGGCAGTTTGGTATCGACATTGGTCGCTTTCTGGGCATCTGCGCCATCGTGGTGGGCCATGTGTCGAGCACGCCGTGGGTCGCGAAGGCAACGTTCACCTGGCACGTACCCGTGTTCTTCTTCTTGACTGGAGTCCTCTGGTCCCCAGGAGCGACCGTTCGCCAAGATGTGGTCAAACGCGTCGTTTCGCTCGGGCGGCCGTATCTGGCGTGGTTACTGGCGATTTCAGTGCTGGCGACTCTGTACGAGGCTCTTCAGGGCGACCATCACTTCATCGTTCAACGTGCGCGGTCGATCGTTCTGGGTGGCTCATATCTGACGACCCCCTACACTGCTTTCTGGTTCTTCAGCTGCCTCTTCTTCGCTTGCGTTCTTTGGCGGCTCGGTGAGTTCTTGCGGATTCCGTTGTGGGCAATGGCGGTCGTCGCGCTGTCGTTAGCGTTGCTTGGGCCTCAACTGGCGAGGCCGCCCCTGTCGGCAGGAACCGCTGTAGCCGCGACCGTCTTCATCGCTGCGGGGCGTGCGTACCGGCTTGCGCCCAACTGGCTGAAGTCGTGGCCCATCGGACTCACTGCACTGACGGTTGCTGTGATCGCGGTGATGACGGGTCTGGACCCCCCCGTTGGACCTGAAGAGCGGGCACTTCGGCACACCGGTTATCGGCGTCATGTTCGCCTGTCTGATCTGTGCCGGACTACTCGCCTGCGCGAACTCCGTCGCTGCCCTGACGGGCAGGCTCGGTCACAGACTGAGCGCGGTGGTGGCGACATGTGGCACCGCCGTCATCTTGGCCCACGGCTTTCCTCTCTGTGTCCTGCGCGGCGACAGCGCCACGGTAAGGTTTGTCTTGGTTGGCGTTGCCTTCGGTACTTTCATTGTGGTCGGAGCAGCCGCGCGAACGCCGTGGCGTTCAGCCCTCCTGGGTCTGCGCTAGGCGCCCCGCCCCGAAGTTGAGCAGTCGGCCTCGACCGGTGGAGCGTTGTTGTGATCCGGTCTCGTTCTTGCGGCGCGCCTCCTGCGCCGGGCGGGCCAGCTTCCATGGTGTGTCTCGTGCACCAGTCGATCCGGTTGCGGCTCGCCTACCATTTGACAGGTAGTGCGGCTTTGTCAAGGGGCCAGGGCGGGCCAGCTTCCATGGTGTGTCTCGGGCACCACTTCTGTGACCGGATCAGGTGGACAAGTTGGCGTGCGTGTCGCAGGCTTGGGAGGCTTGACTATTCCCTGATATCGCCACTGGCCACCGTCTTCCTCACCCCAGCAGCCTGGCTACCAGCCTCAGGCAGCGACATCCCCACTGCGCGGGCATCTCTGGGCCGGCATCTCTGGTGAGTCAGCTCGGAGGTGAACTCGAAGGGTTCAAATCGGGTAGTATCACCAAGCTCGGCCTTCCCGGGTGACTTCTCCCTTGTGACGCACAGCGCTTGTTGGCAAGCGCACCAAGGTAATGCCGCCACTGCACTCTGCTCTCGACCTGGTGCGTTTGATCGAGTTCGTCCACGAAGGGACTACTTAGTGTCACTTGTCGCCCCCGTGTCCCGTGAGACCATCTCGGTGAAGGGCGCGCGACGAGGCCCTTGGCGGATCTGGCGCCAGAGGCTCCGCTGGGACTGGGTGTCGGCTGCCCTCACCGTGATCATCCTTGCCGGTGCCGCCGCGCGGTTCGTGGGTGGCAGCTGGGGACTTCCCCTCGATTTGAACTCGGACGAGTGGGTCATCGTCCACGGTGCGATCGATATGGCCAAGCGCCACTCGTTCGAGCCGCCGTACTTCTTTCGGCCCGACCACGTGGAGATGGAGCTCAGCAACCTCGCCTACCTGGCCTACTCCCATCTTTTCCACGGTTCCTCACCCCAGACCCTGTACGCATCCGACCCGGCACCTTTCATCTTGATCTCGCGAACAATCACTGCGTGCTTCGGCGTCGCCATGATCGTGGTCGCCTACCTCATCGGCAAACGGTTCACTGCGGCGATCGGGGTCATGGCGGCGTTCGTCGTGGCGTTCTTCCCGCCCTTCGTCGACAACTCCCATTTCGCGTCGCCCGATGTGCCGCTGAGCTTTGCGTTCATGATCGTCATCCTCGCGTGCATGCGTTATCTGGCCTCGCCCTCGTGGGGAAACCTGCTGTTGGCCAGCTTTGGTGTGTCGTTTGCGATCGCGATCAAGTACCCGGGAGCCTTGGGCGCACTCATGATCGCGATCACCGTGATCGTGGGCGGTGTGCAGGCTCGGGCCTGGAGCCGAATCCTCGTGCATGGGGCTGCCGCGATCGCGGCCGTCGTCGGATTCCTCTTCGTGATCTCGCCGGTCCTGTTCACCAACCTCAGCGCGGTCGTGTTGAGGTCCACGGCCGAGACGACAGATACCCATGCGGGGGCAGACGGCCTGGGGTGGTCCGGGAACATGCTCTACTACGTAGAGGGGCTCGCGACCTCCGGCGGTCTCATCCTGCTGGTGTGCTTCGCACTCGGCGTGCTGTGGAGCGTCCGCCTGCGGCTTCTGCAGTCGGTACCCCTGTGGGCGGGCGCGATCGTCTGGGTGATCCTCAGCCGCGTGCCGCTGCACTGGGACCGGTGGGCTTTGCCCATGTACCTCACGCCACTGCTGATAGCGCCGATCGGCGCCTACTACTCATTTCGGTACCTCCTGGACAAGGGCGCGGCGCGATGGCTGTCCTGGGGCGCAGTCGGCCTGGGCGCCGTGCTGGCTGCGAACCTCGCTGCCGGATCCGTCGCCGTCTCCGCACGGTACGTCGCGAAGGACTCCCAGACCTTTGCGCCAGATTTCGCTGCGCGCGGCATCGTTGACACGAACACCATCTTCGAGGGATATTCGCCGCTGCTTCCCGGTGTATTTAACATCATCTTCGACAGGTTTGACGTCGTCGATGGTCGTCTCGTGCTCAGTAGCCAGGACCACAACCGCTCGGGGATGCGCTATGTGGTTCTTAGTAGCAGCATGTACCACCGGTACAAGGCGGAACCTAAGTATGGCGCCGAACAGAAGTTCTATGCGTTGCTGGACAGACAGTTCCCGATGCTCACGACCTACTACCCCGCCGCCCAGGGAAAGCCCACGGCCTTCGAGATTCCCAGTATCTGGAATGCCTTGGTCTACGTGGGAGATATCGCCCACGGCAGGTTCAGCGGCCCGACGATCGAGGTCTACAAGATTCCCGCCGATCGGAGATGAGGGTGGCCGAACCTGCTGTGCACAGCCCGGGTCGCACGGCAACAAAGCGGCAAGCAGCAAACCCTTGACCCAACCGGCTGACGTCTCCCGAGGTGCAGGCGTCGAATTTCGTGCTGGTCTGGGCAGTGACTGCGCGGCGGCTTCGCTCAGCAAGGGGGACTCCTTGATCCGAGGGTGCTCGGGTGTTCTTCGTGAGCCAGTTGGGCAAGTACCTGCCGGGTTCGCTCTGGCCGATCGTGATGCAGATGGACGCCGGCCGCCGTCGCGGGGCCAGCCGCAAGACGATGCTTGCCGCGAACCTGATCACGGTGACACTGCTCAGCCTGTGCGTCGGCCTTGTCTTGGCCGCCCTGTTGTTGCCTTTTTCGGGGCTCCCGGCATGAATGTGGGTCGTTTTTAGGGATGTGGTCCTCGTTCGTGTAGGAGGACGTGGTTGATGGTCCGAGGGTGATCATGATCATGATCATGATCATGATCATGATCAGGGCGAGGGCGACGGCGGGGGCGGCGCCGGCGGAGTGGAAGCCGTAGGCCCGGTTGATGATCAGGCGTACGCGGGACCGTTCGCCAAGAAGTGGTCAAACGCTTCGTTTCGCTGGGGCGGCCGTATCTGGCGTGGCTATTAGCGATTTCAGTGCTGATGATTCCCTTGGTGGCTCTTGCGGGCGACCTTAACTTCTTCCTTCAAACGGGCGCCGGGGATCCTTCTGGGTGGCTCATATATGACGACTCCCTTCACTGTTTTCTGGTTCTTCAGCTGCCTCTTCTTTGCCTGCATTCTCTGGCGGCTCGGTGAGTCTTTGCGGATTCCGTGGTGGGCAATGGGGATCGTCGCTCTGTCGCTGACGTTGGTTGGGCCGCAACTGGCCAGGCTTCCCCGGTCGGTAGGAACGGCCCTTCCCGCGATGGTCTTCATCGCTGTGGGGCGTGCATGCATACCGGCTCGCGCCCCGCGGGCTGAAATCCTGGCCCATCGGACTTGCTGCCCTGACGGTTGCCGAAGTCGCGCTGATCACGGGTCTGACCCCGCGGTTGGACCTGAAGAACGGGTACTTCGGGACACCAATTCTCGGCGTCATGATCGCGTGTCTGATCTGTGCCGGGCTTTTGTCCTGCACAAACGCCGTCGCCGCCCGGACGGGCAAGCTCGGCCACGGGCTGAGCTCGGTCGTATCGGTATATGGCAGCGCCGTCATCTTGGCTCATGGCGTTCCTGTCTATGCCCTGCACGGTCGCGCCGCGGTAGGCCTTGTCCTGGTCGGCGTGGTCTTCGGGACGTTTGTCTTGGTTGGAGCAGCCGCGCTCACACCGTGGAGATCCGCACTCCTGGGCCTCCGTCGAGCGCCCCGCCCCGAAGCCGAGCTGTCGGCGTAGGCGGGTGGAGCGTTGCCGTGATCGGGCCTCGTTCTTTCTGTGCTCTTTGTCCGGTTCTTGCTGCGCGCTTCCCGTGGCCGGCCACCGAGCCTTCACTGCGGCCTCAGCGAGACAGGCTCGCCAGCTCCTTGCTGTTGTACGGTGACTCGGCGACCTTCCGGATTCGATGCAGCGCCGCTGGTCCGAACCGCTGCGAGACGTCGTTTTCGGTCTGGGCTTCCTGCGCGAGACGGGTGTGACCCTGGCCGGTCCGAACTCGGAGAGCGGGCCGCCGGTGCCGGTACTGGCCAGCGAGGGCCTTACAGACTCCCGTGTGCCACGGTGACGCAGCGCCGACTGCAGAGGCGTGGATCTGCCACCTTTGCCGATGTCGCCTGACATGGCGCAGGGAGCTTCGGGCCGGGCCGACGGTGGTTGCGCACGAGGCACGAGCTGCAATTGGTGCCTGGACACCTGCACAAGTTCTTGCTTGCCCGCACGAGTTATTGGCGCTGCGGGTCAGCCACGGCTCGCGGACAGGTCAGAACTCCGGCAGGTAGGGGTCAAGTGCAGGATGGCCCCAGCGCGACACTGCGCTGGTGAACTCCCACGGTTCTATTCCGCGAACGCGGGTTCGCGACTCGAAGTGGTAGAGCTCGCAGCTGGCCATCCACAGAATCCGGTAGCCACGGAAGCGTACTTTGAAGGAGAGGTCGACGTCGTTGAAGTTGACCGGGAGCGTCTCGCTGAAACCTCCGACCTCGTCGAACACCTCGCGGCGCATCGCCGCGCAGGCGGCGGTGACCCCACTGCACTCCCGGTTGATCAGTAGCGAGCCCCACAATCCCGGGTCCTCACGGGCGTCCCCGCCAAACGGGTGGTAGTAACCACCCTTACCGTAGGCGTGCCCCGCATGCTGGACTGTCTGGTCGCTGAAGTACAGCTTGGCGCCAGTCATGCCCACGTCCGGCTCCTCCAACGGTGCGACCAGCTCTTCGAGCCAGTGGTCGGAGATCACCTCGATGTCGTCGTTCAGGGCGACGATACGGTCCCCAGTGGAGGCGACCACACCGAGGTTCATCTTCTTGCTGAAGTTGAACTTTTCTGTGTACGGGACCAGGACCAGCTTGTCGCCGGCGATCTCTCGCAACTGTTCGAGCACCTTTTCCGGGGTGGGTGGGTCGTAGACGACGACTATCTCGAGGTTCTGGTGCTCGGTGTGGCTCAAGACAGACCTGACGGCCTCGACCACGAAGCAGCAGTCCTCACCCCACACCCGGGCGGAGGTGCCGATTGTGGGGATGACAATGCTCACTCGGCGATCCGGGGGCAGGGACCGGGTGATGCGGTAGTGGCCGGGGAAGCCCGGGACGAGCCCGGCAGCACCGCTGATGCCGAGGCGGTCGAGTTGGTCCTGAACCGCCCTGCGGCCGGCCTCTCGCGCATAAGGCTTGGCGGAGTCGTCACCGGCAGCCGACCCCTCGACCACTCGCCAGTGGTAGAGCACGTGTGGGATGTGGACCACGCGGCGGCCACGCTCGGTAACCCGCAGGACGAGGTCATGGTCCTGCGAGCCGTCGTAACCCTCACGGAACCCGCCGACCTCTTGCACGAGAGTCGCCCGGATCACCGACAGGTGGCTGGTGTACATCTGCCCGCGCAGCCGCTCGGGGGACCAGTCCGGCTTGTGGAACACGCCGAAGTGGGAGCCGTGCTGGTCGACCTTGTCCTCGTCGGAGTAGATGTAGTCAACGTCGTCGAACTTGTCCACGACAGTCTTGACCCGTTCGAGGGCGTCCGTGCTCAGCAGGTCGTCGTGGTCCAACAGGGCAATGAACTCGCCGGTCGCTGCCGCAAGCCCATCGTTCGAGGCGGCCACAATGCGCCCGTTCTCGGCGCGTTCGATGACCTTGATGCGCCGGTCGCGCCGGGCCGTGTCCCGCAGCATGGTCCGCACCGACTCCGAGGGGGAGGCGTCGTCGACCAGGATCCACTCCCAGTCGCTGAACGTCTGGGACAGGACTGAGTCGATGGTCTGCCGGAGGACCTCAAGGGGCGGCTCATAGACCGGAGTGACGATGGAGAAGAGCGGAGTTGTGCTCAACGTCCCGCCATGCGCTTGATCATCTTCGCCGGCGCGGCCACCCAGCCGCCGACCCGCCACCGCTGCGAGTTCTTCACATCTTGGATCTCCTGCTCCAGACCGTCCGTCCGCCGGCCGGCTTCGAGGATGAAGTCGTTGAACTTCGCCTGGAGGTGGTCCTTCTCGCTAGCGAAACGTTGTGCGTCGTGAGTGGCGCGCGCTGCGGTGGCCTCGGCCCCGATCGCATGATCGCGGCTCGTGAGCAGCCGGTGTTTCAGGTCGGCGATCTTGCTGGCAAGCTCAGCTTGGGCCGGGTCCGACGCACCGGGGTTCCGGTGGGCTTCGAGCAGGGCCGCCCGCTTGTCGAGAACCTCGATGCGCAAGGGGTAGGCGTAGGCCTCATAACGGTGCACGACCGCGCGGATGTCGAGGTTCACGCGCTCAAACAACACCGCCCACGGGGTCAGGAAGCTCAGGTCGACATCTGTGCGACGGAAGAAGCCCTGCTCAGCGAAGGCTGCGGCCCAGTCCGCGGGAGGACGCACGTTCACGTGCGTGGGCTCGCTGTAGTCGCCGGGTCCGGAGGAGAACAGCACATGGTCGGCCACTGCGCACATGTTCGCGATTGCCTGATCGGCCTCGGCCGGGGACATGTGCTCGACTACTTCGATGCAGGTGAGCAGGTCCCAGGAGCCCTCGATCGGTTCAACCGCCGTCGCGACGGTGAGTCTGTCGCGGATGTCGGGGTGGGCGCTGGCGATAGCGGTCTCCGAGATATCGGCGCCGTAGGCATCCACACCCTTCTCTACGAGGGCCTGAACCAGCAGCCCGCGAGCGCAGCCGACGTCCAGGACCCGCTTGGCGCCGGTGAGGCTAACCACCTTGTCTGCGACGTTGCTGAAGAACGCCCGCCACGAAGGGCTGTCCCAGCTGTACTCCTCATCGCCGCCGAGGTGAGTCGCGTAGTAGCCCATCGTGTAGTCACCGGATGTCGTTCCGAGCTGGTGTGCGCCGGTTCCGGACTGTGTGGTCAAGGTCATTGGTCCTCGTGCGTCTCGGGGGCAGATCGGCCTGGGTATTCGGCCCGGGTATTCGGCCCGGGTATGACGTAGTGCCCAGCGGCCGTCCTGTGAGTCTAACTGGGTGTGTCCCTATTCAGGACTCACCGGCTTCCCTTGACCACCTCCACTTGCGGGAGGCGGTCCTTGGTTGCCTTCCAGCCGCCGCCCGACCTTGCGGGTGGTCTTGTGCTGGTTCCGACCCAGGGCCCCTTCGTGTCGCGAGGTGGCAGTCGGCTCTTGACCCGGCTCATCCGGGTGCAGACGCGGTACGCGCGTCAGGCGGCCACCGGTCGTGGCGGGGCTTTCGGTGGTGGCGGGGCGTAGCGGGCGAGGTTCACTGCGGCGTTCGCGTCCCGGTCGATGACCAGTCCGCAGGCGCCGCAGCCGTAGACCCGGTCCGACAGCTTCAGGTTGGCGTTGATGGTCCCGCAACCGGAGCACGTCTTCGACGACGGGAACCACCGGTCCGCGACCACAACCTCAGTGCCGTACCAGGGCGCCTTGTACTCGAGCTGGCGGCGGAACTGCCCGAACGCGGCGTCGGAGACGTGGCGGGCCAGTGCCCGCAGCTGAAGCATCCCGGCCACGTTCAGGTCCTCTATCGTGACGGACGTGTACCCGCGGGCTAGCTCAGCGGTGATGTTGTGGAGCATGTTGTCGCGCAGGGCAGCGACCCGGGCGTGGATCTTGCCCAGGCGTCGTGCTGCCTTCTTCCGGCCACCGGAGTCCCTCTTGGTTCTCGAGTAGGACTGGTTGGCCAGCTTCAGGCGTGCCTGGGCGTTCTGCAGTGCCTTCACCCCCGCCCACGTGTGCAGCACACGTCCTTGTTCGTCAGCGACGATCGCGAGGGTCTTGACCCCGAGGTCCACACCGACCCGGGCCCGGTACCGGTTCTTCGGGCTCCGGCGCAGGTGGTGCAGCTGCGCCGCTACGCCCGTGATGGCGACAACCCAGCGACCGCGCTCAAACCGGAAGCTGGCCGCGTACACGTGGAACCGGCCGGACCCGAGCATCGTGGCGAGCTTGCCGGTGTGCTCGTGAACCCGCAGCACGCCGAGCTTCGGGAACCGGAGGCCCCGTGGACCGGCTGCCCGCACGGGCGACGTCTGACCGGGCTTGGATTTCGACCGGAGTCGGAACGCCGGCGGGCTCTTGTGCCGGCTCTTGAACCGGGGGAACCCGACCGCCTTCCCAGCCCGCTGGCCCTTGCGGGACTCCGACCAGTTCGCGAGCGCGCGGGCCGCGTTGACCGACGCGCACTCAAACACGTCCGCGGACACCTCGCCTCTCCACGGCAGCCCGCGGACCTCGTTGCCGCCGGCGTCGAGACTGACGCTGGCATCGGCGGCGCGGCCATCTTTCCAGGCGTTCATGTGGTTGATGAACGACACCTTCGACCACGACAACGGTGGTGTGAGGTCAGTCTCGGCCACCCCATAAGAGCGTTCGGCGCTGCGCTGCCCGAGGCTGGCCTTGACCCGTCCGAGGTGATGGTTGTAGGCCAGCCGGGCGGCGCCCGCGTGGGCGAGGAGCCCCTGGTGCTGTTCGCGGTTCGGATCCAGCGTGAACCGGAACGTGGTAGACCGCGACAAGGGCACACCTGTGTGGGAGACCAGCACGAGGCTGGCCTTGTCGACCGTGGAATCCCTGGGCACACCGCTGATGGTGCCAGAGGCCACCGACAAAGCAGCAGTCGCGAATAGGGACACACCCTCTTACTGGGTGTGTCCCATCTCTCCGGACCGATGAGCCTGGGAGCGCAACGCGCTCTCATGCCGCATTCCGCGCGACGACCCGCCCCCCGGTCACGCTGCGAGTGGGAGTGCACGCTGGGCACGTACCCGTGACAGGTGGCGCAGGGTGGTCGCGATGCAGGCGACCTGGAGCCAGCCGGTCGCCGAGGTGGTGGTGTTCTCGAACGACTTCGCAAGACGGCGGGAGCGTCCGAGGCGGCCGTGGGCGACCTCGACGCCCCAAGCGTGCCGGATGGGGCGGAACACCGGCTGCTTGTCGTCCCACCCGACCCGGCGCAGCTCGAGGTCGTGGTGCCTGCCGAGCGTGCGGGCAGCGGCCGCGGTGACCCCACGGTCCACCAGGACCAGCTCAAGCCGCCCGGTGACCCCCTGCTGGGTCAGGTGCTCCAGCATCAGCTCACTGGCCCGGTTCTCATGGGTGGAGGCCGGCACGACCAGGGCACTCACCGGAAGCCCGGTCACGTCGACCGCCACCACGCGCTTGGCGCCCTTCGTGCGGCCGTACGGGCCGCCGCGGTCGTGGAAGGTGAACCCGCCGTTGGACGCCCCGCGGGCGAGGTGTGTGTCGATGACCACCATCGACGGCGTCGCATCGGCCCGGCCGTCCGCCTCGCGGGCGGCCGCGTGCAGCACCGTCAGCGCTCGCGTCCAGGTTCCGTTGCGTGACCAGCGGCGGAACTGCGACCACACCCGCGTCCAAGGCCCGAACGACTCGGGCAGGTAGCGCCACTGGCAGCCGGCGTGGGAGACGTACAGCATCGCGTCCACCACCCGCCGGAGGTCCGGTGCGTGCTTGGGTTCGCGCTTGCCGGGCGCGTTGAACACCGGTTCCAGCAGCGCCCACTGCTCGTCGGTCAGGTCACTGGAGTACGACATGCCGCACACGGCGCCGACCAAGCCGGCGACGGCAGTCACCACCAAATAGAACACACCCAGTAAGGCTTGTCCCGCAGGCGTGGGACACGCCGCGCTGCGCCACAGCCGGGGTCCACTGTCGGATTCCTCGATCCGTGGGCGCTTCGGATAACATCGACGGATGTGCAATGCGCCTGTGGGACCAAATACATGATCTGCTGGTCCAACCCCGTGGGGATCCAAGAATGACCACGACCCCGACCCCGACCACGATGACGGTGCGTGAGCGCGGCAACATGTGGTCCTACCGGAGTCTGATCTGGAACTTTGCCCAGCGTGACCTCAAGGCGAGGTTCAAGGGGACGGCACTGGGCTGGCTCTGGTCGCTTGTGGTTCCGATCGCCACCCTGGTCATCTACAGCGTGGTGTTCTCCACCATCATGAGGATGAAGCCGCCAGATTTCGGCAACGGGACCACCGGCAACTTCACGGTCTGGCTCTTGGGTGGTCTTACTGCCTGGTCGATGTTCGCCAACAGCCTCAACACCTCCATCGGCGCGTTGCTCGGCGCGGGGCCCCTGCTTAAGAAGATCTACTTCCCTCCTTATGCGCCGGTTCTGGGTTCGGTCATCGCCCTGCTCATCCAGTCGATGATCGAGCTCGGCATCTACCTGGTCGTCTTGATGGCGTTCGGCAATGTCAGCTGGACGTGGCTACTGGTGCCCTTCTGGCTGGTGATCTTCGCCGTGTTCCTGTCCAGCATCTCCATGGCGCTGGCAGTGCTCAATGTGCATTTCCGGGACCTGGCCCACATCATCGGGGTGGCGATCCAGCTGCTCTTCTACTGTTCGCCCATCATCTACCCGATGACGCTCATCGCGGGCAAGACCAAGATGGGAATCCCGGCGGACAAGCTCATCTCCGCTAACCCCCTGACCCAGTTCATCGTGATCTTCCGCGACCTGACCTATGGTCTGACCCCGGGGTCGCCGCTCGCGTGGCTCTACATCACCGGGTGGACGCTAGCGGTGGCATGGGTGGCCCGACGTGTCTACCGGGCGCGCGCACTTGATCTGAGCGAGGAACTATGAGCGACCCAGCCGTTCGCGTCGTCGGCGTCTCCAAGAAGTTCATCCTGCACACCGAGAAGCGCAATTCTCTCAAGGAGCGACTGGTTCGTGGACGGGCCCGCACCGATGGCGACTTCTGGGCGTTGACCGACGTCTCCTTCGACGTTCCCCGCGGGACCACGTTCGGGTTGATCGGAAACAACGGCTCGGGCAAGTCGACCATGCTCAAGCTGCTCGCCGGCGTGCATCGTCCGACGTCCGGCTCGGTGATCGCCAACGGGCGCGTTTCGGCCCTGCTCGAGCTCGGCGCAGGATTCCACGGTGAGCTCACGGGACGCGAGAACGTCCACCTGAACGGATCGATCCTGGGGCTGAGCAAGCGCCAGATCGAGCAGTCGATGGAGAAGATCATTGACTTCGCCGACATCGGTGAGTTCATCGACGCCCCCGTCAAGGTCTACTCCAGCGGCATGTACGTGCGGCTGGGCTTCTCGATCGCCGTCACCGTCGACCCCGAGATCCTCATCGTCGACGAGATCATCGCCGTCGGTGATGAGGAGTTCCAGCGCAAGTGCTTCGACTACATGTTCGAGCTGCGCAAGCGCGGTACCACCATCGTCATGGTGACGCACTCGATGGCGCTGGTCGAGAGCATGTGCGACCAGGCCGCGTGGCTTGAGAACGGCCAGCTGAAGGCAATGGGCGACTCCCGGGACGTTGTCCGCCGTTACCTCGACAATGTCAACGACCGCGAGGTTGCGGCTGCGCCCGAACCGGCTGTCGAGATTCCAGAAGTGGCCGAGGTCAGCGAGCATCCCCGGCTGGGCTCAGGGGAGGTGCGCATCGTCGGGCTTGAGTACCTCAGCGACACAGGCTCGCCGGCGCCCGTGCTGTTGTGCGGCGACTCGGCGACCTTCCGGATCCGATACAGCGCCACCGAACCGCTGCGAGACGTCGTCTTCGGTCTGGGGTTCCTGCACGAGACGGGTGTGACCGTGGCCGGGCCGAACTCGGAGAGCGGGACTGCGCCGGTGCCGGTACTGGCCAGTGAGGGCTTCATTGACTTCCACGTGCCCCGGCTGACGTTGCAGCCGGGCAACTATGAGGTGTCCGTGGCGGCGGTCAAGCGCGGTCACACCTTCGACCACGTTGACCGTGGTTACAAGCTCCGGGTCCGTGACGCCGAAGGCAGCGAACCGGGCCTGACGCGAATGTTCGGCCAGTGGACGGGTGGAACATCGCCACAGGTGCTCGTAGGCGATGAGGTCTTGAATGCTTGATTCGGAAGAACTCGCCAAGACGCTCCATGCGATCATGACCGGATTCCCAGACCGAGCAAAGAACATCATCGCGACCTCCGCCAATCTCGACGACAACGAACGCGAGATCCTGGGGAAGGCCATGGCGGACACGCCAGCCGATGGGGGAGTCCTGCAGGCACTTGGCGATGCGCTCCGGGTGGCCGACGCCGACAAGAGCCTGGTCAACGAGGCGTATCGCGCCGCTTTTTACGGCTCTGAAGCCTGGCAGTCGCTGGTCGACGATCCATTTTTTGCTTTTTTTTCCGCAAACAAGTCAGGCCATGTTCTCGACAAGTGGATCCATTACTTTCCGATCTACACGCGTCATCTGACACCTTATGCGCGGCGCCCGGTGTCCGTGCTCGAGATCGGTGTCTACCGCGGGGGGTCCATGCGGATGTGGTCCCGGTTCTTCGGGCCACATGCGCGCCTTGTCGGCGTTGACATTGACCCGGTCGCGCTTGTTTCTGCCGGTGAGCGCTACACGGTTGTTCTTGCAGATCAAGGCGACCCAGACGCCATGCGCAAGGTTGCCCAGGAGCACGGTCCCTTTGATGTCATCATCGATGACGGTGGTCACACCATGGTCCAGCAGATCACCTCGATCGAGACTCTCTTTCCGATGCTGAACGAGGGTGGTGTCTATCTCGTCGAGGACTGCCACACCTCTTACTGGGACGAGTACGACGGCGGCCGAGGCCGTGAAGGCACCTTCATGGAGTGGGTCAAGACGCGCCTGGATGACCTGAACGGCTACCACCAGAAAGACGGCGTTGAGCCGGTGTGGACCCGGCAGGTCGACGGTATCCACGTCTATGACAGCGTCGTCGTGCTTGAGAAGAAGACACGCTTCGCGCCGTTCGCCGAGCAGAACGGCGGGGCAGAGTTCGTGTTCGGCTCGCGTCTGCATTCCGCCATCGCCTCTGAGCTGGTTGCCACTCGTCAGGCTGCCCTGGACGAACGCGACCAGGCGCTCAAAGGTTATGGCGAGCTGGACTGCCTTCGAGACGAGCTGCGCGTTACACGTGGGGAACTGAGAATGGCCATTCCCCGGTTAGCCTCGGTAGAGGCAGAGCTCGACGACACGAAGGACCAGCTCCGGCAGAGCTGGGATAACGTTCGCGAGATGCGCAAGAC